>Ga0210409_10000219_pt1 | contig 114563 bp, 110 predicted proteins | sample IncBWH17MmetaG_FD_161649 | JGI IMG/M metagenome (GOLD analysis project Ga0210409, IMG submission 161649) | Forest soil microbial communities from Barre Woods Harvard Forest LTER site, Petersham, Massachusetts, United States - Inc-BW-H-17-M | ecosystem: Environmental > Terrestrial > Soil >...
TGACCTGAACGCAGCGGCACAACACTTCGTCAACGCGGGTGTCGCCACTGGATTCAATTCCACCACATCCATTCTTACCGGTATGAGTCCAGCCGCAGCTTCGCACTCTGTCAACTTCTTTGTCAGAAACGACGATCCCGCGCGTCTTGACCTGGGCAAGGGTCTAGAAGCGCAGATCTGCTACTTATTCACGGGGTCGTATAACGTACCATGCGCATATTTGACGGAGACATTGGGCCCCGTTACATCTTTCCCGGGGTTCACCACGTCCACCACCAGCATCAATCTAAGTTGGGGAATCTACACTGCGACGTACAACAGTCCTACGGGCCTACAGCCCTTCGACAGCAGTCTTTTCTTCACATACAACAGCCGGTTTGCCTCAGGCATTTCCTCAATCCAGTCTCCTAACGGACCCTGTTCCGTCCAAGGCGCACCGACCAATAGTGCTCCGGACTACATGTACCTCTGCAGCCCGACGTATGATAGTCTTACTTCTCAGATGGAGTTTGCTCCGTCTCTCGCCCAGTCGGTTAGCTATGGGGTCCAGGCGGAAGCCAGTTTTGGTGCAGGCGTGTATACTCTTCCCATATTCGAACGGTCAGTCCAATTCGGCTATCCTAACACGGGCTGGGTTCGAGCCATCAACAACGAGGGGGCCGGTCTACCGAACTATTTCACATGGTTGAACGCTTGGAATCCTCACCCTCCCGTAACAGGCATAATCCGGCAGGGCTTCAGCCAGACCACGAGTTCAGTCAGCCCATTCATCCAGAACACAATCTGGGATACATACATTGTAGGCAACATCTACGACTCTTTGCTAAGACCCAACCCGTTATCCTCCGGTCAGCTCATCGATTGGATGGTCACAAACGAACAGCAACTCTCGAATAATCAATTAACATACACGCCACCAGCCCGTACGGTCGTGTCATTCCGGTTCACGCTACGGAGTGACCTTTTCTTCCAGGATGGTAGGCAGGTCACTTCCTTTGATGTGGCTTTCAGCTATCTCTCCCAAAGGTCAACATTTGCAGGCGCTGGTGATGTGCCTTTGACAGGAGTAACGGTCCTCGGACCCCACCAGTTCGACATCAACTATGACGGGGTTGGACCGTTTACGCTCTTCTCACTGTCGAGTCTGTCGATCCTGCCGGGAGCCTACTGGACAAACGCTGGCACTTCAGCTTGGGACTCGGGGATCATCACGTGCACCGTGTCAGGCGTTGCGTGCTATCCTGCTCAGTACACTCTTCCAGACTCTGGCATTCCAACGGTAGCCTGCGCTCTAAGCTGCACCAACTTTCCTGCATCGCTGATGGACGTCAACCCAGCTCAGACGTCAGCAGGATACGACCCGATCGCCAACCACACTCTAGTCGGCTCAGGTCCTTGGCAGTGCGGGGTTGTGACGAGGAATGGTAGCGGCAACTGTAGTTCGAGCGGTAATCAGAACCCGCCTGTAGGTGGTAGCTATACTCTGACCCGTTTCGGAAAAGGTCTGGCCCCTGCCTCTAGCGTCAGCAGTATCTACTTCCGTAGTAGTGGCAATCTCGCACTCTGGGTCTGGTCCCAGGACAATGGCGACGTTACCCATGACTTCTTGAACTACAGTATTGTTGCAAGCTGCTTCGGTCGACCAGTGACTGCTACGGGACCTTGTGTTCACTTCCAGCAGGGTATCGGAGCCAATGGCGGCCCTGTTCGAGTCGGTCTGAGCCAGGTCAGTATTGTCAATCGTTTCGTTGGTGTAAACTGGGTTGCGCCTTTCAACTGGGTCTCTAACCCACCTATCGGAATAGGATCAATCCCGCCCGTCCTTTACGAGGGGTCGACAACTCTCAACCCGGCCTCTTTAGTGGGCTGCAGCCTACCCTATCCGACTGGCGGATACGACTGCTAAGAACGTGTGACTCCTTGTCTCCCACTTTTCACGATAATAATGTTCAGAACAGCTTGTTCTGCTCTCTGGACGCATCGTTCTAAGGGTTGGGATTAACTCGTTAGACTGACAATGCTCTAGCGGTACGTCAAGTTGACGTTGCGCTCGTTTCTCCTCAAACGGTTCGCATACACGGCAGTGCTTGTCGGATTTGTCGTAGTTTTCAACTTCATCATCTTCGAGGCTATGCCTGGCCAGGTGGGCGCTCTCTACGCCTGTCTAGGCCAGCCTAGGGTTCCGTCGGCTGTCTGTCAGAAATTAATGGATCAGTTTGGCTACAACCAGACCCTCTGGGTAAGATTCTACGACTATGTCAAGGCAATGCTCACATTCAACTTCGGCGTCTCGTTCGCGAACGGCCAGGACGTGGCCTATCAGATCGTATCATCTGGCAGACTCACCAACACCCTTCTATTGCTCGGCACATCGACCGTACTCGCCATAATAATTGGTACAGTTTCAGGCGTCCTCGTCTCGAGAAAAAGGGGGTCCCTTCTCGACAACTTCTCGGTAACGAGCTCTCTCACAACCTTCTCCCTCCCGACGTTCTTCACGGGCATCCTTCTGATCTTCATATTCGCGGTCTCACTGAACTGGTTTCCGGCCGGTGGGACATATCCAAGCAGATGGGACTCACAGGGCTTTCCGCTTATCGGACAACAGATTCTGATCCGGCTCCAATACCTGCTCCTTCCCACTGCTACACTGACCATATTCTCCTATGGCGGCTTTCTACTCCTAACTAGAGCAACGATGATGGAAGCGTTGAGCGAGGACTATATCCTGACCGCTCGAGCAAAGGGCCTGAGTGAGAGAGCAGTACTCTTCAAGCACGCTTTCAAGAACGCCTCACTCCCCCTCATCACAAACGTTGCCTTGTCGTTCGGTTTCATACTGAGCGGCGCAATCATCACTGAGACGATCTTCAACTGGAACGGACTGGGCAAATGGCTGTTCGATTCTATCGGCTTCAAGGACTTCCCCGTTATGCAGGCTATGTTCTTCATCATCGCACTCTCAGTCATAGCCGCCAACCTAATCAGCGACATCGTCTACGGCGTTGTCGACCCTCGAATCAAATACGAATAGCCCAAAGAGAAAGCGATTGGGAATACTAGAGGCCCGAGACGAAAGGCTGGTCCTCATTCTCCTTTCTTCGGAGGTATCCTTTCTTCCATGCTAGCCCGGCTAGTCCGACTACTCCTGCCAAGGTGGTTGCGCCGACCGTTATCTTGCCGTTGTTCGAACTGAGCCAGGAGAGTTTGACTTCAAAGCTGACTAGTGAAGACGCGTCTAGTGGACCGGACTGATGGGCTCTCGCCACTACGAGGTATGTCCCGAGTAGTCCTGTGCTCGGTATTGTGTACGTTGCTTTGTAGAGGCCTGTTCCCATCATGATCGCTGTTAGAGTCGTGTTTGTCCCGTCGGGTCTGAACACAGTGATCTGCAGTTGGACGCCCTGGCCGATAGGAGTGCCGTTGAGGGTTGTTAGAATGTAGGCTGTGGCAGTGTCTCCAGGGAAGTAGATTGTGCCCATGTCGATGCTGACTGCTAGATTGTTGTTGTTTGTCGCTGTAACCGTGAATATGGCCGAAGCGTGAGCTCCCGAGTACGGGTCGTAAGCGAAGACTCCGTGGGGGCCGACTTGCGAGAGAGGAACGTCGAGTGTGAACGTGAAGGTACCGTTGCGTGATAGGGTGAATCCGCTGGACATATTGTCGTAATTGACCTCGATGTAGACGACTGAGGGGTATCCGTATCCGAACTGTTCGAAGATTGGGAACCCTGTTCCTTGCACTGTCACTTTTGTTCCGTCGGGTCCAATGTTCGGGGTTAGTTTGATGACTGGGGGTGGCAGAATTGTCACTGTCCCGGCGCTCATGGTGTTATCGGCTGGTGTCGGGTCTACTTCTCTCGGCGCGAGGAATACTGTGACAGTGGTCGAATAGTTTCCAGGGGTGATCCCGGAAGTATCCCATGCAATCGTGAAGTATCTGAATCCGCAGAAGAAGCCTTGGGGTAGGCAGGATTGGAGGAATATTCCCGTCTGTGTCTGGACTGGCCGTCCGTTGGCAAACGCGGTTACGCTGACGGTCTCGTTGTTCAATCCGTTGTTCGCAAGTTGGAAATTGATGAATACTGTTTGTGTCGATACGGCAGTGGTTGGACTCGCATTCACTTGGAATATGGATACGTCGTGGGCTGGCGGAGGTCTCACGTCCACCGTTGTGCTCTTGGACGCTGACAGGCCTGCGTTGTCGGTGACCGTGAGAGTTACCGTGTAATTGCCGGGTCTGTTGTAGGTGTGGCTGGTGAATTGGCAGCAGCTGAAAGACCCGTCGCCGAAAGCCCAGCTCCAAGAGACTACGAATCCGTCAGGGTCAGAGCTGGTGCTTCCATCGAAAGCAACATTCTGTCCGACGACCGGATTGGTTGGTGTGATTGAGAAATTGGCAACTGGAGGAATGTCCGGAGGGCTCAGAATCTGCAGCTGTACCAAGGATCGATGAAAGACAAAGGTCGAGCCAGCATTTGCGGCGCCGACCACGGATAGAGTGTATGTCTGGACTGATGTTGTTGTCGAGGTGGTCAAAAGGAGGGCAAATGTTTGTGATCCTCCAGCGGATAGAAAGAAGATCGACGGGGTCATATGGGGTATTGGCGGGCTGATACCTGAGGTCAATATTGTTGCCGTAAGGTTCACGTATCCTGAGAACCCGTTCAAGCTTGCTAGAGTAATCAGAACCGTCGCATTGGACCCTGCCCGTGTTGAGATGAACGTGGGACTCGCGCTAATTGTGAAGTCGGGTTGAGTAACTGTAACTCTAACAGAGATAGAATGCGTTAGGCTGCCGCTCGTCCCCGTTATTGTTATGGTGTAAGAGCCTGCCAGGATGGATGAGGTTGAGGTGACTGTGAGACGGGAGGCTGTCGAACTGTTGGAGGAGAGGATGAGTGTCATTGGATTCAATGAACCTGTGAGACCGGAGGGAGTTGTTGCAGAAAGGGTTACTGTGCCGGAGAACGCGTTCAGGCTCGTTGTCGTTATCGATGAGGTCGCTGACGAACCCGCGATCAACGTGAGAGAGCTGGGACTCGCGCTAAGTGAGAAGTCTGGCGTGATGCTTGCGGGCTGGACGGCGTCTCCTACCATGACCCAGTCGGCACTCAGGGGATCGCCGAATCCCACAGCGAAATTGGTGACTGGAGCATTCACCATCTCATACTCCGCCGCCATCGGAGCACCAGGACTCGATGTTATGAACGTGAACCCCGTTCCTGGGGTCAGTGGAGCAGCCCCGTGCCAAATGCCTCCGATCACCATGTCCCCTGGATTGCTAGTCGAGACGAATGCGGACGCGTCAGTACTTAGCCCACTCGCGGTATTGGGTAACGAGGCGTTCGGATCAAAGGGCGAGTTGAAGTTGGCACCTGTTATGCCGAATGCCATTAGCCCATTGTATTCGCCTCCGTACTGAACGCTCGCGCAGCCGATTATTGTCTCAGTAATCACGTCAGATGATAATGTGCCGGTGCTTTTGGCCCAGAACTCTTGAATCTGGTCGCGGTTGTTTCCTCCAAAGACGACATTCGACCTAGCCGTCCATGACAGACCTGAAGTGTCGGACACGTTGAAGGCGCAGGAGGTCTGAAGGTCAAGGGCCTCGATCGTGTAAACGATGATAATATCGTTTGAATGTTGCGTGGTCAGGGTTGCGGCGCAAGAATTCGTGTCATGGGCGCAGAATCCCGTGGCGGATCCATCGATAGCTAGAGAACTAGCCACTCGCGATACGACATTGACGCTGAGCGCGACCGAGTGGGAAATCGCCCCACTCGTTCCTGACACGGTTACTACGTAAAGACCGGGTAGCGTACTATTGGTGGTGGTGATGGTGATGATCGTGGTCACCGAACCTCCAGAGGGGACAGCTAGGCTAGACGTGCTGAAAGTGACCGCGGGTCCTGATGGACTAACTGTAGAGCTCAGCGTGACCGTGCCTGTGAAGTTATTGGCGCTCGAGATACTGGTGGCAGACGTGGCAGAAGATCCGGGGTGAATGTTGAGACTGGCTGGGCTCGTGGTCATGACAAAATCAGGGGTCGTGTTCGTGGAGAAAATGGCGGTCTGGACAGTTTCCTGTACCGAACTCGTAGAGCCATTCGCAACCGTGACGCAGGTTGTTGTCCCTGAGACACTGCTCATGGAGCAGCCAATCTGGTATCCAAGGGGTATGCCGGATGTTGTTCCAGTTATGTTATAGATCGCAGTGAATAGAAGACCTGTCGTCGGCGGAAAGGTGAGCTGGCTAGGGGCACCAACTGCGGCCAGTTCAAGCGTGTCAGCGTTTGCCGGGCAAGAGCTACCTTGTATTGTTACGCTGCCAACACACTCTGACAAAATGGTTGTTGGGGTCGGAAGCACTGTGCCGGTTAGGTTTATTCCTGCTGGTCGTAGGACATTGTGGTCCGTCAGTAGTGTGATGTCAAACCCGTTAATCGAATTTGAGCCTTGAATAAAAACCGAAACTCGGAGCTGGGTTCCCCGCGTTCCAGAAAAAACCGTCGGGCTGGATGGACAGGAAGTTGTGCCAGATGAAACAATGCATACGACCCCTGTTCCAGAACCTGCCACGATAACTGTGATCGCGACTGTGTGAGATACCGCACCGCTGGTCCCAGTGACCATGACAATGTACGTCCCAGATGGTGTTGACGACTGGGTCAATACTGTAAGTGTCGAGTTTCCCGATCCTCCAGCGATGGTGGCACTGGAGAGGGATACTGTCGGACCGGTGGACGGTGAAACCGTAGTTGCGAGGTTCACGGTCCCGGTGAAACCGTTCAGTGGAGCGACAGTAAGAGTCGAGGCCCCGGTTGCGCTTGGTAGGATAGAAAGAGAATTTGGACTCGCTCCCAGCGCAAAGTCAGGCGTGGCGGCCGTAGAAACCTGAATGGTCAGAGTCGGGCTGGCCTTGATACGAGTCCCCGAAGTTGCCTTGATCAGCGCATGGTAGGTCGTAATGGTAGTGGGTGAAGCGCTGAAAGTGGCTGTCGAAATCGCGGTACCTCCAGCAGCCAAAGTAACCGAAGCAGGACTGTAACTGACAGTGAGTGGAGCTGTCGTGGGAATGACTGTACCGGTGGACAAACCGATCGTCCCTGCGAAATTGTTCAGGCTCGACAGAGAGATTGTTGCAGTTCCCGTAGAACCTGAGTTGAATGAGATCGTTGTTGGGTTGACGGTGAAGCCGAAATCGTTCACGACAACTTTCAAAGTGACTAGGCCTGAAAGAGTGTCAGGGTTGTTGAGCGAATCTACTGTAGCGTAGGTTCCTGTGACTGTCGCAAAATACGTTCCCGCAGCCAGAGCGGAGAGAGATAGGGTGACAGAGCAGGATAATCCGCCCGTCAGGCATGGATTCGTTCCGGTCAGAGTGGCCGTAAGCCCAGTAGTAGTTGAGGTAGTGAAAGATACCGAGTCCGTTGCAAAACCCGGATAACCACCCATTGCAGTAGCAGTCACAGTCGCAGTATTCGTAGTAGTAGGAAACTCTGGACCAAAGCTCGTAGGCGCAGCGGAAATCGCCACGAGAGCCGGAGGAGTAGAATTGTTGAATCTTCCTGCTTGAGCAGTTTCAGAAACCGGACTTGTAGACCCGTTAGCGACGGTTACGCACACTCCGCCTGTTACACTAGTCGAAGTGCAACCTGTCTGGTAACCGATCGATATTCCCGCGGCCGGTGCGGTGCCAGTAATATTGTAAATCGCGGTAAAGAGCAGACCAGTAGTTGGAGGAGTGGTTAGCAGTCCGAGGCCTGCGGTGACTGTGAAATGAAGAGTGTCCACAGTATCTTGCAATCCGCAGACAGATCCTGTCTTCAATAATCCTTGAACGCATTCCAACACCACTGTCGGTGTTCCTGGAAGAACAGTTCCAGTAAGGTCAACGGCCATGGGAGACACGACTGTATGATTTGCCACCAGTATGATGTCGAAGCCGTTGAGAGCGTCAGATCCCTGAATGAAAACCCCGATCCGAATCTGTTGTGCCCTCGGCCCATCAAATATTGCGGGAGTTGTAGGGCAGGGGGTAGAAGAGCCGTTGGCCGTCGTCGGATCGTTAAGACAAATCTCACCAGTAACAGCGGCGTGCGTAGTATGGATGAGTGCTGGTGCGAAGATGCTTCCTAAGAGCAGAATCGGAATTAGAAAGATAATTTTTCCTTTATTCAAGGGAGTTTCCTCTGAATACCTAGAAATCGAGCGAGCCGATAGAGAAATTAAGTCTTTGCATTATTGAGCGTCCTCGTGCGTCAAATATAAGTCGAAAGCGACAGGTGGGAAGATGCCGAAGTCTTGGGGTGGCTTGAGAAAGCTGGTTTCAGTATGTACCCCTACACTTGTCTATGAGTGTTCATGTCCAAGGTGGAATTCATCATGGATGGCCTTGACTGCTTCAGGGCCTTCAGCTTCGGAAACGACGAAGGAGACGTTGTATTCAGAGGAGCCTTGTGCGACAATGCGTACGTTGATCTTCTTATGAGCAACAGCGCCGAAGATTCTAGCTGCCACTCCCGGTGTTCCTTTCATTCCGGACCCGACAACAGCAATGATACACGCGTCTTTCTCGGCGACAACCTTGTCAACAAATCCCTGGCCCAGCAATGCAAGCTGTAGAGCTCTAACAGCGTTGTCTACATCCTTCCGAGCTACGACGCATGAGATGGTTGCCTCTGAGGATCCTTGAGAGATCATCATCACGTTGACGTTACTAGATCCCAGAGTCGTGAATACCTTCGCGGCAGCTCCAGGTGAGCCTATCATCCTCGTTCCACTGACGGTAACTATCCCAACGCTTCTGATTATGGAGACTGCTTTCACTACTCTTCCTCTATTATCGGTCTCTCCTGAAGATACCAGAGTTCCTTCGAGACTTGGCTTGGAGGAGTTTTTGATACGGACTGGGATCTTCTTCTGTGCTGCCGGTTGCATTGCTCTCGGATGCATCATCTTTGCTCCAAAGTATGACAGTTCAAGGGCTTCTCCGAAGGAGACTTTGGGAAGAACTCTGGCATCTTTGACGATTCTGGGATCAGCAGTCATCAACCCGTCAACGTCCGTCCAGATCCAGATCTCATCGGCGCTGAGCGCGGCGCCTAGGAGGCTGGCAGTGTAGTCGGACCCGCCTCGACCTAGAGTCGTAATGCGCCCGTTGACTGTGGCAGCTATGAAACCCGTCACTACCGGAATTTCGCTTCTAGCCAGCAAAGGGTCGAGTCGTCTGCGTATCTCATGGTAGCTTACTTCAGTTAACGGATTAGCTTCTCCAAATCTTTCGTCTGAGGTTATTCCTGCCTCTGCTCCTGTAAGAGCTCGACTCTTGCCGCCTAGCTCACGAATTGCAGCGGCTACTATCGGCGTGGAGAGGCGTTCGCCGAAAGAAAGGATGTAATCCTTTGATCTGGATGTCAATTCTCCGAGATGAGACACTCCTTCGACAGTTTTTCCTAGATCCGTGTTCAACTTGATTATTTGGCCAAGAAGCTCGCTCAAGCGCTTGCCTGAAGTAATCGCACGGGCGGTGCTCGTGTGAAGTGTCTGAATCCTCGTCAGCCTTTTTCTTAGTCCGGCATTGTCTCCTTTTCGAGCCATTTCCCCGATTTCCAGTAGCTCGTCGGTGGTGTCGCCCATTGCGGAGGCGACGACAACTATCTTGTTTTCAGGGGAGAACTGCTTGACTATTCTGGCGGCGTTCTTGATTTTCGAGGCACTGGCTAGTGATGAGCCCCCGAACTTCATGACAAGCTTCAGTTTTGGTCACTAGATCGAGTATTCACTTCGAATGTCAACGAGGTCACGGATTATGGCACTGGCTGTCTCTTCTCCTCCGGCTCCTCGACCTATGAGGGTCACTTCACCTGCGTGTTGAGTTGAAAATGATAGAGCGTTTAGAGTGTCAGAGACGCACACTGGATCGCCCACCGCGATGTCTTCCGGTTTCACTTCAGCTTGAGACTCTGTTAGCCGTCCAATGAGTTTGACTTTGGCCCCAGATTTTTTCGCTTTCCTGATTCTTTCAATTGACATGTCTTGGATTCCTGCTATTTTTAGATCGGCCATTCTTATTCGTCGTTTGAGAATCCAGTTCGCGATTATGACTATCTTTGCCGCGGTGTCTAGCCCTTGAAGGTCATAAGCAGGATTCTTCTCTGCGTATCCCTTATCTTGCGCTTCGGCTAGCGCTTTTTGAAGATCTAGTGATGCGGCGTCCATTCTAGTTAGGATGTAGTTTGTCGTTCCGTTCAGAATTCCGTGGATACCAAGTATCTTCTCTCCCGGTAGGCATTTTGCCGCGAAGCTTAGGAATGGAGTTCCTCCGCCCACGGTGGCGCTAAATCGTAACTGCATTCCGGTGTGACCTGCAAGTTCCAGGAGCGCTGGCATTGCCAGAGCCAAAGGTCCCTTGTTGGCGGTGACTACGTGTTTTCTCTCGGAGAGTGATTGTTTGATGTTGCTGAGACCAGGTTCTCCATCATCGAAGTTCGAAGGAGTCGTCTCTATGACCACCTCGGCCTCGGCCGCGGAGATGATTTGTGAAGTCGTACTCTTTCTTTCGCCGCTTCCCGGATATTTCTGAACTGTACCATTCCTCTTCTTCACCTTCAGAGCTAGGTCAAGGTCTAAGCCGTTGTCGTCACGGCATGAGCCTCGGGCATCGACTATGGCAGTGACTTGAGGCTCGAATCCATAATTCCTTACGAGCCATTCTCTGTCTCTGATCAGAATGCGCGCGAGTGCTTGGCCCACCCTGCCGAAGCCAATGAGAACGATTCTCAAAGGATTCTCTCTAAACGCTCGATCCAGTCAGGCTGAGTAATCTTGAGAGTGTAACTTTCATGGTGAGGTAAGTGTTCAGCTATTGATGGGTCCTTCAAGCCATGACCAGTTGTAACACAGACGACGAGATCTGATCGGTCGATTCTGCCTGCCTCTAGACTTTGTCTAAGACCGGCGATGGAGGCGGCACTTGCCGGCTCGACAAATATCCCCTCTTTCGAGGCGAGCTCTCTTTGGGCTTCCAGAATCTCCTTGTCAGAAACCGTTTCCGCGGTTCCACGAGACTCGTTGATCGCTCTGAGCACCTTGGTCCAATTGACCGGCGATCCAATTCTTATCGCTGACGCAATTGTTCGCGGATTAGGCACTGGCCGAATCCAGTTCTGTTTTTGCTTGACAGCCTTTGCGATGGGTGCTGCCTTCTCCGCTTGGATCCCAATCATTCTAGGTTTGACCTTGGTAATTCCTAGTGTCCGAAATTCGCCGAAGCCTTTCCAGATTGCGCTGATATTCCCGCCGTTGCCTACGGGGAGCACAAGTACGTCGGGTGAGTGTCCGTCCAGCTGTTCACACACTTCGTATGCTAGGGTCTTCTGGCCCTCGAGTCGGAATGGATTGAGCGAATTCATCAAGTAGAATCGTTTCCGGCGTTCCGTCAGTTCAACGACCGCTCTCATTGCCTCGTCGAAGTCGCCACTAATCTGGAAAATCTTAGCACCGTGAATCATTACTTGGAGCATTTTGCCCGCCGCCACCTTTCCTTCGGGGACAATGACTATGCATTGTAGTCCTGCGCGTGCGGAATAGGCGGCGAGAGATGCAGCCGTGTTGCCTGTGGAAGCGCACACAACCTTGCTCTTTCCCAATTCTCGAGCTTTGGATAAGGCGACTGTCATGCCTCGGTCTTTGAATGACCCGGTCGGGTTCTCTCCCTCATTCTTCACATAGAGTCTCTTTAGACCGAGTTCACGGCCGAGGCGTTGACAGTGATGAAGTCCAGTTCCTCCCTCTGCGAGAGTTGTGATGAACCGGTCGTTATCGATAGGAAGGAGTTCCCGATATCTCCAGACCGAGAGGCCTCTTTTTGTCCAAGGAATTGTTCGACCGGAGATCAGGAAGTTCACTTCTAGAAGGCCGCCGCATTTTTCGCATCGATAATTCGTTGTCTGGGTTGGATACTGAGTGTGGCAGTCGAAGCATTGTAGACGATAAGGCCAGGGCATTCTTAGCTGTCCTTGACTATAGTCGCCCCACGGGCGGGCCGCGCGACGAAAGAGGTTGAACGCACGTTATTTCTTGCGAACGCTTTTACCATTGCTTGAGCAACCAATCTGGGCACGTGGTTTTTTTCATCAACTAGGGCGACGAGGCTTGGTCCTGCTCCGCTAATGGACACTCCTGCCGCTCCTGCTTCTAACCCCATACGTTTTACATCCTGATAGCCGGGAATGAGATGCTGCCTGTAGGGCTCGGCAATCTCGTCTTTCATTCCTGTTCCAATCATTCGAATGTTCCCTTGGGCAAAGGCCGCTGCCATAGCGGAGGCTCTCCCTACGTTTAGAACCGCTTTCTTGACGTTGATTTTGTCCGGTATGATCTTTCGCGCCTTTCTCGTCTTATCGGATTGAACTGGAAGTTGGGGAGTCGCAACTACTGCGGCCAGACCGGCCGGCGGCTTGAGGCTGATTGTTCTGATTGGATTGTCGTATACAATCGTGAACCCCCCTAGGAGTGAAGCTGCAACATTGTCTGCATGTGCTGTCCCTGCTACAGCTTTCTCTCCTAAACTTGCCACTCTCACCAACTCATCGTTTGATAGTCGAAGGTCTAGGAGGGCATCTATGACCTTCGTGCATGCTGTAGCTGTCGCGCCACTACTTCCGAGTCCCAAGCCTTGGGGTACGCGTTTTTCGACGATTATCTCCAGGCCTTTCTTCAATTTCGCCTTCTTGGCTAATTCTAAGGCTGGAGGACCTGCAGAGTTTCTCTTCACTTCCACAGGTATGTTGTGACCTTCGCGACCGCGGAGAATTATTCTGATCTTCTTTCTCGATGTGATGTGGACGGTAACAGTGTCGGAGTATCTGTTTAATGCTAAGCCGAACACATCGAACCCCGCTCCAAGGTTCGCGGTGGAGCAGAAAGCCCTGCCTACGGCTTGCGTTCGAGTGGTTCTCATTGCCCGATCGCGGGTAATCGCGAGGCTCGAGGCGGATAAAAGAGGACTCGTACCCCTTTATCGAGCCGTTGTGCTGATGAAAACATGCTTGATTCATAATCAAGCATTATGTGCGAAAGCAATTTCGTGACACTTAATATCAGAATTCTCGGGTTCTGTTATTCACCGAAGGTTACTTTTCCAAGTTCGAAAGCAGAATCCCGTTCAGTTCTAAATCACCTTGAAGTCGACCTGCGGTATGTCGGCGCGAATTATGCTTCCGCTGCTGCCATCAATGATGGCGTTGTAGCTCTTCCCTTTGTATTCATATTGGACGAACCAGAGCGGAGCGTGTAGATAGGTAGGCTTGTCAATGCTGAAGCTAGTGTTGAACTGGGTTACCTGATCAACTTCCTGTTTCAACAGGAATCGCTGGTTTTCCTCGACTTCATTCTTCGCTCGAATGACTGCCTCATCGTTGTCTAGTTCGCTGTTCAGGAACTTGGCTTGAGATTCTATTCTTGTAAAGTCGAAGGGTATCTTTCCTTCCGCGGGTACTCTGTAGTCTCGGGTTGGGAATTCAGCCGCTTTTCTTCCTAGTACTAGCCAGTCGTACTCGTTCTGGATTGTCCCCTTTCTCGGTGTGGGGGGTGAGATTCTTTCGAGCATTCCTTCATACGTACTGGTAGCTGTTAGAGGGACTAGCCAGAACGGAAGGTATCTAAGCTCTAGCACCGTGATTTTGCTTTTTTTGGCGAGGTCTCCCGGTTTCATGAAGCCTGACCTCATCCAGTCTTGCAGACCCTGGGTAATTCTCGTGTTGTCTAGGTTGTTGAGTATGAGGCTGTGCTCAAGCTGGAATGGATCGTTGGCGCCCACCACTGAGGTGTAGCCGCAGTATCTGCAGGTAGCTACCAGTTCTCCAGGCGAGAGGTTGAGTTGTGCTCCGCAGTTCGGGCATTTGATCTCTGAAACGATCTGGGACATGGCCGCAACTTTCCTTTGGTTCTAGGATAGAATTAAAGAAGGGCGGGATTAAGTTCTCTAGGATCGGGAATGAATCGTGGCGAGTGGGCTGGGCGCGTTGAAGCGGACGATGGGCTTCACGATCATACTAGTCTTCGCGATCTTTCTCGGACTTCTGACAATTATTTCCGTCTTCTTCCTTGACCCTACTACGGGCCTCATCTTCGGCCTTGTGGGAGCCTTCTTCATAATCCTGCTGCAGTATCTGATAGGTCCCGTAATAGTTAGGGCTACCAGTCGACTCCACTACCTATCTCCAGGAGAAAATCGATGGCTGGAGGCCAAGGTCTCACAGATGGCCTCAACGTCAGGTATCCCGATGCCTAGATTGGCCATTTCGCCGGACCCTACACCGAATGCGTTCGTGTTCGGCCGGACTCAGAAGAGCGCCACGCTGGCGGTTCATCAGGGCCTCCTCCAACGGTTAAACGAGGACGAGATCGAGGGTGTCATTGCACACGAACTAGGTCACGTGAAGCATCGCGACTTTATTGTCGTCACCATGATCTCTGCCATACCCTTGGTCGCGTATCTGATTGCTCGCTCTGTGCTTTGGGGAGGCTACGTAAGCGGTATGGGCGGTCGAGGGTCCAATCGGAACAACAGCGCCGGAGCACTCATAGTAATCGCCGTCGTGGCGTACGTCGTCTACATCCTAACAACATTGCTCGCCTTGAGATTGACACGGCTCAGAGAAAGCTACGCCGACGCCTACTCCGCCTACTTGACCAAACAGCCGAGAGAGCTTGAGAGCGCTCTGGTCAAGATTGCCTATGGCTTGTCTCTAGCTCCTGGCGAGCCGCACGGTGCTCGCGCCTTCTTCATCGAAGACCCCGCCCAAGCAAAACAGGATGTGGCACAGATCATGGATCAAAAGTCAAAGTACGACTTGGACCATGATGGTGTCCTGAGCGAGCGCGAGTTGGAGCTGGCAATGGAGGCTGAGGCCAAGTCGAACTGGCGGAAGGCAGCTCAGCTCTTCATGACTCACCCGCCCACTTACAAGCGGATTCTCATGTTGCGAGAGATCGAGGAGGAAATAAACACTGGAACGTTTCAAGAGTCAAAGGTCTACAATCATGTGTGATCAATACCTGGCACGCACTTCCAATGGAAGCACAACAATACTATTAACAAGGAAAATCGCATAGTCACCTGACTCAATATGAACCGTCTTCCCTGGGCCCCACTCAACGCCAGCGCCTTCCTGATAATTCTCGGGGGGCTCCTCCTCGCATCACTCCTTACAGGGTTCAACATTCTTGCAGTCTTTCCATTGGTCTTCACCTTCTTCGGAGCATGGATGATCGTTGAAGCATTTGTCTTTCCACCAGCAAACGCCTACGCTCCGCCCCGGACAATGGTGGTAGCATGGGGTGGGCTAATCGCCGGTTTCGGAATTCTCTTACTCGTCCTCTACACGGCCGCTCAACTATTACCTATCGTGTTCGCTGTGATCCTGGTGGTCGTAGGAATAGCCGGCGTTGGCTACAGTTTCAGAAGATCAAGTCCCAGCACACCGAAGCCTTCCACGTCCTAGCCCGTGTTTGATGCCAAGGCCCGGTATGTCCGGAGCCTCTTCTCAAAAGTCCCGTCAGAATACGATATTCTGTTGAGCTTCCTTTCGTTTACTCAAGACAAGCGGTGGCGAGCTTACGTTGTTGACCGCGCCAAACCAATGCGAGACGAACGGATACTTGACGTGGCCACTGGGACGGGACTGCTGGCAGCTGATTTCGCAAGAGTCGTTTCTAGCAAGGGGTATGTCGTTGGAGTAGATCTCACACTTTCAATGCTCAAGACTGCCCGAGGAAGGCTGCAATCAAAGAATGTCGGAGACAGAGTCGAGTGGGTCTTGGCCCGAGCAGAGAATCTTCCCTTCCGAGACGATTCCTTTGCGTCCGCCTCTATCAGCCTCGCTCTCAGAAATGTCTCTAGTGCTCAGATGACCTTTCATGAAATGTCTCGCGCCACAATCCCCGGCGGTGTCGTGATCTCGCTGGATTTTGCTCGACCACGCAACCGTGTCTTCCAAGTCTTCTATTACGACTACCTCCTAGGTCTCTTCCCTCTCTTCGGACGACTGGTTTCAGAAGCGTGGGGGAGGACATTGTCCTACCTGGGCAGATCGATCCTGAGAGCAAGAACCGGAGAACAGATTGCGAATATACTCAAGGAGGAGGGCATCGCTGACGCCGTATCCGTTCCCTTGACCGCTGGTATTGTTTGTGCCGTCTATGGAACGAATAGATAGTCCAAATATCTAGCCCTGGAAAAACGCGGAGCGTTTAGGTTGCGCCGGTCAGAGCGGAAACAATTCCGCTGGCGAAGAAGATGAGACCGAAGGAGAGGAGAACTACTCCTGCTATCAGGTCCAATAGCCATCTAGGTACTCGCATCAAGTAGTCGTAGGAGACTGCTGAGACTGCGATTAGCACTATGATGCTCACGGCTGCGCCTATCAGTGTCCATTGGATGTTGAACGCTCCTGCTGCGGCCAGGACGAGGCTCGCCTCGAAGCCTTCGGTGAGAGTAATACTGAGGACGGGGAGAGAATTGGGTATGGAGAATGGAATCGGTTGAGTAGAGTCTATTGCACCTTCCCGCTTGAGGTCTTTCTCGACCACCTCTTTTCCCATTCGAGCCATCTTATCTCTGAAGGATTTGTGCCTGAAGGCGTACTTGACGAAGCCCCGGAGAAACCGGCTTGAGAAATAGAACAAGACTACCGCGGTTGCAAAGTCAATGATTATTGCAGGGAGGAGCAGGAAGATTCGCCAGACGACTAGGAAGGTGACTATGGAGCCTAGTCCTCCGGCTATGACTCCGAAGAGGATATTATTCCTGCCCAGCTGTTTTATTGTGGCAAGCGAGAGAATGGCAACCTCGCTTCCTTCGATAAGTATAGCTTTGAAGGCGAGAAGAAAGGATCCAATTATTACGACTGTCGGATCAGTCATTTTTGTTCTCGCGCGGTGGTGTTAGGAGAGGTTGACTCTCGACTCGAAATGGGATGTCTTTAGCGTTGCCTCTTCTCGCCCTCATCGATGCGGGTGCTTGCTGGTCTCAAGGTTAAAACCTCGTTTCTGATCTAGACTTCAAAGCAGATGCCGAAAGTTCCTCCTTCCAAGGTGAAGATTGCGGTGGACTTGGACGGGGTCTTGGCTGAGTCGATGCTTGTTTGGTGTGAGCGAGCGAACAAGGAATTCGGCGCACGCTTGAGAATGGAGGATATTGACAGTTGGTCTTGGTGGAAGAGAATTCCAATCTCGAAAGACGACTTCTACCGGATACTCGATGAATCGTGGGACGCGTGGCAGGAGATTCCCCCCACAGAGGCGAATATCGCTGAGAAGGTTGCCCAGGTCGAAAAGCTTGGCGACCTAGACATAGTCACCGGCCGTAGCAAGAGAACTGTTGAGGCCGCTAGGAGCTGGGTCGACAGTCAGAAGATTCGATACCGCCGTTTCGTTAGAGTGTTAGGCTGGAGAGACAAGATTTTCCTAAATTACGATGTGTACATTGATGACGCTCCCGACCTTATGCCTCTCATCTCACAAAACCCGACAGCATGGGGTATACTCTACGAGAGGCCTTGGAACCGGAGCGTGGAGAAAATGCCAAAGGTTCTGAAGGCGAAGAGCTGGCGGCAAATACCTGCTCTACTGAGGCAGATTCAGTCAAGTAAGAGCTAGGTGGATCTTCTCTGATGAGACCAGACTATTATACGAGACGCATCAGCGTCTAGAAAATCTGTGTCGAGACGTTGAAAGGCGAATTCCAGATCCCCGCCGAGTTCTACTACACGAAAGAACACGAGTGGGTCCACATTGAAAATACCAATTGTCGGATAGGCGTCACCGACTATGCTCAGAATTCGCTGCACGAAATCGTCTACGTCGATCTCCCAAAAGTAGGCGCCAAGGTGGCCCAGATGCAGAGCCTCGGCACAGTTGAATCCGTCAAAGCAGTCGCAGACGTATACTCCCCAATTTCCGGCGTCGTGCTCCAAGTAAACACCGAACTCTCCGATGCCCCCGAACTAGTCAACAAGAGTCCCTACGAGAAAGGATGGATTACAATAATACGGCCGGACGATCTAAAGAAAGATCTACCGTCATTGATGAAACCTGAAGCATACAAGGAATTTGTGAAGACGATAACCGAGAAAAAGTAACCCCCCCTTGAGGACCCGATAAGCCAACTGAGATCTCGCGCTCCCACGTGTGGCTGGCGAGTCCTCAGACGTACTTTTGGTAACCTAGGAAGTTTATCTCTCAGAAATGTAGGCCAATAGGTCCTCCGTAATAGGGAATCGAAGAGTGCAAGAAGTATTCACCTTACTCTCACCATCGTTGAAGGGTCTCCTGCAAGAGACTGGTATCTCTGCCCCTACCCCTCCTCAGGCAGAGGCTATTCCCTTCATCGTCCAAGGCGAGAACGTACTCATCATCGCGCCCACGGGGTCAGGGAAGACCGAAGCTGCTCTCCTTCCCCTCATTGATAGAATGGTCCGCGACGAGGGTCGACAAGGCATCTCGCTACTCTACATCACACCTCTCAGAGCGCTGAACCGTGACCTACTGAAACGGCTACAGATCTGGTCTGCGAAGCTCCACTTCACCGTCGAAGTCAGACACGGCGACACTCCAGCAGCTGATCGGCGAAGAATGGCAGGAAAGCCTCCCGATCTCTTGATCACAACGCCCGAGACACTTCAGGCTGTTCTGCCCGGTGGGAGAATGAGGCAGCATCTTCGGCACGTGAAGGCGGTGGTCGTTGATGAAGTTCATGAGTTGGCGGGCGATCGTCGTGGGGTCCAGCTGACAGTCGGACTCGAGCGATTGAGGGAGATTTGCAAAGATGGTTTTCAAAGAGTGGGACTCTCAGCAACGGTCGGGAATCCTGAGGAAATTTCTCGATTTCTCGGCGGCTTTGATCCCGTCAGGATTGTTCAGATTCCTCTGAGCAAGGATACGAGGTACAAGATTGAGTATCCTGCTCCTGGCGAGGAGGATCAAGAACTCGCGAGGCGACTCTACACTGCTCCTGAGGCAGCTGCAAGACTTGCCCTGGTTTCTGATCTTGTTGACGCGCATGATTCTACCCTGATCTTTGTCAACAGTCGAGTCAACGCGGAGATGTTGGGGTCAAAGTTCAACATGATGGACCAGAAGATAATGGTCCATCACGGCTCACTCCCCAAAGAAGAACGCGTCCGAGCAGAAGAATCCTTCAAGGCCCGCCAGATCAAAGGACTAGTCTGCACTAGCACACTAGAACTGGGTATTGACATTGGCTCTGTGGACCTTGTCGTCCAGTACATGTCTCCACGACAAGTAAACAGCCTGGTTCAAAGGGTTGGAAGGTCAGGACACAGTCTGACCAGGACCTCTCAGGGTGTCCTAGTGTCCGTCTCAACGGAGGACCTCTTGGAGTCGGTAGGAGTCATCGAACTGGCGAAGGAAGGCCGGCTCGAGCCAACAATAATTCACCATAAGGCATTGGATGTCCTAGCTCATCAGATCGCTGGATTATTGATGGACTCAGAAGGTAGCGTCTCTCTGTCCAGAGTCGCGCAAGTTCTGAGGCGAGCGTTCCCCTACTCCGAACTTGAGGATACTGAGCTCGACAAAGTCGTCGAGTTCATGCGCAAGATGGGGTATCTCAAACGGGACGATGAGACACTCTACCGGACGTCTCGAACGAGGATCTACTACTACGAGAATCTTAGCATGATCCCCGACGAGCGGCGCTACCAGGTCGTTGATCTTACCAGCCAGCAGGCAGTTGGCATACTCGGCGAAGAGTTCATGCTCACGATGGCCCATGTGGGCCTGAACTTTATCATCAAAGGAAGGGTCTGGCAGATGAAACAGATCACCGACGACGGGAAGGTCTACGTTCTACCAGTCAACGATCCAACCGCGGCCATTCCTGGATGGGACGGCCAGATACTCCCAGTCCCAGGCGAACTGGCAATTCGCGTCGGAGAATACCGGAAACAGATCAATCAGCTGTTGGACGATCACAAGAGTCGGGCCCCCGTTGTCGAGAAGTTCTCGCGAATATGGCCCGCGGACCCGTACGGAGTACGCAGAGTCGTAGAAGAGATAGAGGCTCACAAGGCAACAGGCGCGCCCGTACCAACCAGTGATCTGGTTCTAGTCGAAGGGTTCGATCGCTATATCACAATTCACACTCACCTCGGGGACCGTCTCAACTTCACCTTGGGCGAGGTGATCGAGGAACTCTTCCGACGGCAAGGCCTAGTGCGAATGTGGTGGTGGGACTCGTACCGTATCCTATTCGAGATGACCGCGGACACGGCAGACCTAGATCTCGAAGATCTATTCCTCAACCAAGTCTTCGGAGTTGACGAGCCAGTTCTAGGCGGTGCCTGTCATGGAGTTCTGCACCGACACTTTCCCTGGGAGCTACAGATGAAGCAGATCGCTGAGAGATTTGGAGCGTTGAACCGTGGCCGGCTCATGTACGGAGGCGCAATGAAAGAGCTACAGGTCAGATTCCGACTGACCCCCATCTACGACGAGACTATTCGCGAGGCCCAGGTAGAGCGCGCCGACTTTGAAGGAGCAAAGAAAATCTTCAAACAGATCAAAGAGCGTAACTTGGAGGTCAGATTCTTCCGGTCCAAAGACAAGCCCACACCGCTGGCTTACCATCTTCTCTACCGGCACGTCGACATCCCAGAACTCATCGCTCCAGAGAACGTTGCAGCTGACAACATGGCACGCTTGCGAATTTCGATCGAAGGCCGAGCGATCGACCTCCTATGCTTCGACTGCGCCAACCTCGCGACTGGAATATCAATTGGAGGTCTTTCTGACTATCCTTCTTGTCAGAATTGTGGGTCCAAGCTGTTGGCTCCGGTTTTCTGGTCTACCGGCTATGTGGCGAGTGTTCTCCGGAAGAAGCGGGAGAGGCAGTCTCTTGACGAGACCGAGCAGAAGGCTTTGACGAAGGCGCGTCGTTCCGCCGACCTCGTTATCGCTTACGGGAGGCGAGCTGTTATCGCTCAGTCTGTTTACGGGATTGGTCCCCAGACGGCCAGCAGGGTCCTATCGAAAATGCATGAGGACGACGATGAATTCTACAAGGATCTCTTAGAAGCCAAGCTGCAATTCATAACAACCAGGCCTTACTGGAATAACTGAGTCCATTTGTGTCAGGATGAATGGATGGTTACGTGTTTTGGCGGAACAGTTAGGCGAGACTTTCTCGGCTCTTTTCTAAACCGGAATTCGACCTTCGAGTCCGACTGATGGTTATTGCCCAACTTTTGCTTGATGACTTTTTTCAGTCCTCGGTCAATCTCATAACCCCAACTATTCCGACCCAACTCTTGGGCCACCTTCATAGTCGTACCCGATCCTAAGAAAGGGTCCAAAACGGTCTCGCCGTGAAAGCTGAAGAGTTTGATCAGACGTTTTGGAATCTCTTCTGGGAATGCCGCAATTCCCTTCTCCAGTCTAGACCCCAGTGGGAGAACATTGGTGATGTTCCATACTGTCAGGTGCCATTCGTGGCCGTTGAAGTCGCTTATCGGAATGCGAGATTTCTCGAGGGTCTTCGAAGGCAGTTTCCTGACGTATGAATAGTCAAACCTGCCCTTCTGGAAGATCAGAATGCTTTCTTGAATATTGTCAGGATAGTAGTACATCGGATAAGGGTGTTGAACGACGACACCGCTCCTTCTGCTGATTCTCACGTACCCCTTAGGTTTGACCCACACAATCCTGTCTCGATACCGAAATCCAGCTTGCAGCATCAGTCTCGTGACATCCGCCACCACCGGATACTTCTCGCTCTTCACTAGCATATCGTCGGTGACGAAGCAGGCTATTCTCCCAGGCGCAGAAACGCGGTAAAGGTCTTGGGAGAGATCCTGAATCAGCCCAAGAAATTCGTCGTAGTCGCCGAACATACCCGCGTAGTCGAAGGGGGCGTTGTAGTACGGCGGGCTGGTTACGGTGAGCTGAATGGACTGGTCCGGAATCTCCTTCATTGTTCGACAGTCGCCGAACACGATGCGGTGGACAGTGCCCATGAGATCAGCTTGTCACTCGCCCGGCGGGAAGTTTGTGCTTAAAGCTTCAGAGTCCCAGCCCGTCTTTTCGGATACGGGACGTTTCTAGACATAACAGTTCATTTTTTTCTTGTCATTTGAGCCTATGACGAGATCAGCGCAGATCAGAAAGATGTAGCAAGACGAGGCTTTCTTAGGATATTCTCCATGGTCTCGGCGCGTGTGGAAATTGGAAACAGTTTTCTACAAGAATGGGGGTCTCTCGAATCAGTGCCGGGTTCGCCTCTGCTTTCAATGATTTTTCCTCAAGAGAGAGTGTCAGCCCCCTCTCATCGGCCCTGGCTTGGCAATCGTTACTCGCAACATCGCGCTAATTCGACGAGTAGTGTGCGTCGATCGAGAGAAGGTGTTGCCAGAGAGAGGACGGGATATGTTTGTGGCGCGGTTCTTCTGCTTCTGGCTTTTTCTCTGGTTGCGCTCGACTCCAATCATGATTCTAGGGCTTCGACTGGGAGAAGTAGCAATCTGGTTTCTGTTCCTGGAAGCTCTTCCTTCAGTTACTCGTCGCAGTGGGGCTCGTACGGTGGTCCTCTGGAGCCTAATGGTGTCGCATTGGACTCCTCCGGCAATGTGTACGTCGCCGATGCCAAGAACTATGACGTTGTCAAGTTTGCGCCCAATGGATCGTTCCTTGTTTCGTGGGGGAGCAGAGGAACTGGGCCTGGGCAGTTCAGGAATCCGGAAGGGATCGCTGTCGACGCCTCTGGATTCGTGTACGTTTCCGATTCGGTCAACAACAATATCCAGAAGTTCACGACTACAGGCAGTTTCAGCTTATCCTGGAGTACATGGAACGGGACAAGTCTCTTGAGCCGTCCTTTTGGACTCAGCATCAATGCCTCGGGGTTCGTCTACGTGGTGGACCAGGGGAACCAACGGGTTCACATTTTCAGGAATACTGGAGTCTACGTAACCTCTTTTGGCGGTCTAGGCTCGAACTTGGTGGGCAAGTTCCAGGCCCCGTTTGGCGTAGCATTGACTTCTTCAAACGTCTTTGTCAGCGATTCTCCACAAGCGGGAACCATCGGAAATGGGGGCAACATTACTGAGTTAACGAAGACGGGCGGGTTTGTCTGTGCCTGGGGAAGTGCGAACAGTTCAGGCGGCACGTTGGTAGGACCGGCTATGCTTACCGCTGACAGTTCCTCGAACGTCTACGTCACCGACACTATCAAGAACGATGTAGAAAAGATGAGCCCATGCAACACCACCCCTCTCTTGACTTGGGGATCGACTGGCGCAGCCGTAGGCCGATTCAACGGCCCAGTAGGAATCGCCTTGGATGGCCAGTTCAACGTGTACATTGGAGACCATTACAACTATAGAGTTCAACGATTCACCAGCGCAGGAACTTACCTCTCCAGTCTCACACATCCTCAGTCCGGCCTGTTTTCCAGCCCATACGACGCCGCCCTAGACGGGTCCGGACACATCTATGTCGCTGACGACGGAAACAACAGAATTCAAGAGTTATCCCTGTCAGGAGTATTCATGTCATCTTGGTCAGCCGGCGAGTCTGGAGGCAATCTGTTCGACCCCTACGGAGTCGCGATTGACCATGCTGGAAATGTCTACACTGCAGATTTTAACAACAGTCGAGTCGAGAAATTCCTTCCCAACGGCACTTTCATCAGAGACTTGGGAAGAAGCACTCCACAATTCATGTCACCCTATGGCGTAGCGGTCGATCGATCGAACAATGTCTACGTTACAGATTATTTCAACAACACTGTTCAGAAGTTTGACAGTCTAGGCAACTTTGTCATGCAATGGAGTTCTGGGACCGGTATGTGCCAGTTCACCAATCCAACAGGCATCGCGGTAGACTCTTTAGGCAATGTCTATGTTAGCGATTCAGGTAGCAATCGCATCGAGAAATGCACGAGCTCGGGAGGCCTCGAATTAGCATGGGGGTCACCCGGTTCGGGAAACGGGCTTTTCAGCTTTCCAGTTCATCTGTCCCTTGACTCCACCGGAGACATCTACGTAGCAGATGCCGGAAACGGCAGGATCCAAGAGTTCACCACTAGCGGTGCGTTTCTCACATTGTTCGGGACGATGGGTCCCGGAACCGGACAACTAGTCAATCCTCAGGGTCTGGCCGTTGACGCCTCTGGGAATGTCTATGTTGCAGATACGGGCAATTCTCCAGGTCCCAGTAACAACAGAATTGAGATCTTTTCCTCAACAATTTCATCACCGTCGACCACTTTGGGAAGTGGTCGACCTGTGTTAGCAGAGTAAACCCGAGACCTTAAGGCCCGAGACAAAGGAGAATCGTTCCGGCTCGGTCTAAGTTGGTGAAATTTCTATGCAGGGTTCATCCAAGATGGAGTCTGAGCGAAAACCTGAGCGACCCTAGGCGCGATCAAGAAGTTCTGACATCTCGATAAGAGGATGAAAAAAGGGGCTTTGGGAGGCGTTGCCTCCCGACTTGCTCTAGTTTATGCTGCTGCTAGGTCGACTATCAGTTGGTCCACGATAGGAGAGCCGATCCCTGATGCGAGATCGTAGCCCGTTCCTGCCGAGAAGCCGACTGGAGAGCCTACTAGCTGATCGTTGCCTACTGTTATGTCGTGGAAGTCACTTGCATATCGAGCGCCGTGGTATATGTTGTAGAGGACTGGGTTCAGGTCGCCAATAGTACCTTTACTCAGGTTGGCGCGTGCCTGGTTCGCGAGTGCAATGATTCCCGCCCATTGTGGAGAGCCCGCGCTGGTTCCTCCAACAATGAAAACAAGTGGGACTCCGAGGCCTCCATAGACTACTAGAACTCCGCCGTTGATGGCAGCATTGTAGGCGACGTCTGGGCCTCTTGCTGTGAGACCTAGGCCGCTTTGGTATGATGGGACGCCGAAGAGCAGGCTTGGTGCACCGCCGGTTGCGGCGCCGAAGCTTGGTTCATTCCAGACTTGTTCGCCACCGTAGCCTACGGGGGTGCAGTTTGGTGGGGTCGTTCGTCCGAGAACACATGGTCCCATGTATGTGGAGAGGCCGGAATTGCAAAGTTGAGCTGAGCCACATGGCTGGAGTGTTCCAGTTGCATTGTAAGGCAGTCCCTGAGTCCCGGTGACTGCAGTGTTATGCAGGTCGGATCCTGGGAAGTTGCCCATAGCGACGCCGAAGCCGAAGTCTGCACCGGTGTCTCCTGCCGAGGCTAGGAACGTGTCACCTTGAGCGACTCCGGTTACATAGTTCTTCTGGGCTTGGCTGACTTGGCCGTTGTTTCCATTGTGTGTGAGGAATGTTTCTGGGATGCCGAAGCTCTGCGAGAATACTGCGCCTGGAAATGCGGCGATGGCGGCAGTCTCTGCATTGTTGAGTGCGTTTCCTGAGGATGTGTCAGCTACGTCGAGGACGATCTTCGCTCCTGGGGCCATTGCGTGGGCGTATTCAACGTCGAGGCTCGTCTCGATTCCCCAGCCTTCCTCTCCGTGCTTAGGGTTTCCGCTTATGTTGATCACTGGACAGGTAGATGTGTCGAAGGGCGTTGGAGAGTCTCCGCAGAATATTGTGAAGGATGTTGGCGCTGGGACTCCGAAGCGTGCGTCAAACAGTGCCAGGTCGTTGGCGATCGTGGCGCTTCCGAATGCGTCAACGATCACGATTGTTTGTCCTGAGCCGTCAAGCGACGCGGTGGAGGGGTATTCGTACGCTTTCTTAATGAATGAGGGCGTGTAGCAGACAATGTTACCGAGGGAGGCACTCTTGCATAGAGGAATTCCCTGTGGAAGAGTCGTTAGGGGTCCAAGCTGAAGATACTGCAAGCTCGGTGAATAGTTGAAATTGAAGAGGCTTGTTACGGGGCCGATGCCCATTGGGGTTAGCATTAAGGCAGCAATTGCTAGAGTTGATATTGCGAGTATTTTCTTCATAGTCAGGGCTTGGAGCCTACTATCAATATAAGTTCTTGGCTTCTCGAAGATAGACACGGATACCTGCGAGCTGAAATCCCTAGCCCGAGCATACTCCAAAATGCTCGTTTCCGAAGGGGCTCCTGCTCATTCCTAATGTCGGCAAAGCGCACCTTTCAAGAGTGTTCCACGCCCTAAAACCGAAAACAAGCCCAGTCTCGAACTGTCGAATGATCGACCCCCCCTGAGTAGGCATATCGCTTCGCAAGTCACTGCAATTCTTATTCAATGCCCAGTCCTATCTCTGGATTGTCTAGATTTGGCGAGGATACACACGTTGGTAGTTGGACAGTTGCAGACTAACTGCTACGTCCTAGAGTCCCATGATCACGCCCTAATTGTCGATCCTGGCGACGACCCAGATAGAATCATACGTTTCATCAAAGACATCAAAGCCACACCAACGCGCATTGTCGCGACTCACACCCACTTTGATCACATTCTCGGCGTTGACGGAGTCCGAAAGGCAACCAAGACTCAGTTCTTGATCCATCCTGATGATCTGCCAATGCTACAGTCGATGCAATCGCGCGTACGCCAGTTCATGGGATTCGAGGTTCCCCCACCGCCAAAGGTTGACGGCTACCTCAAAGATGGAGACTCACTAAAAGTGGGAGATGAGACGATTCGGGTTCTACACACTCCAGGCCATTCGCCTGGCAGCATCAGTCTGGCCGGTGATCGATACGTTTTGACGGGTGATGCTCTATTCAACCAGTCAATCGGCCGAACCGATCTTCCGGGAGGAGACCTTCAGACCCTCATCAACTCGATCCGGGAGAGGCTATTCAAACTGGACGATGAGACCGTGGTCTATCCCGGCCATGGGCCTGAGACTACGATAGGTGATGAGAAACTGGCAAATCCGTTCGTTGGAAAGGCCGCAAGGCTGCAGATAGGGTAACCATCTTATCTGCCGCGACAGCCTCTCTCAGAACTGAGACATTCTTGTCGAGCCTAGACTCGATTATCAAGAACTCCCTGAGCAAAGCCAGCCCACATACCAGAGAAGTCTACAGCCAGAATCCTCTTACAGCCACCGAGGTGATCGAGATGGCTGACACACGAGTCCTAACTCTTGCAGCTACAGTCAGGCCGGACGGCCGACCGCACCTATCACCGACAGACCTCGTCGCTGTTGACGGAGTCTTCTATATTGGAATCGATGAAGCGACGGCTCGCTATCGAAACCTCAAAGCGAATCCCGCTGTTACATTGATGCTGGCTGACGGCTCGAAACGCCAGGCGATACTCGAAGGAAACGCCAAGTTTCTAGACATGACTAGTGGAATAGCCAAGAAGGTGTTAGAGGCTCAGAGGAAGAAGTATGGCTGGGTCACAGACGCGCTGGCTGAGTTCCAGCCCTTGAAGGCGTTTACCTGGAAGGCGAAATAGTTCGAGTCGGAATAATTCTTTGGAATAGGAATCTTCTAGAAACAACCCCTGATCCCACAGACGTCCTTTTTTCGAACTTGACAGGCGCAGAACAAGCCCTGATCACAAATCGGGGCAGGCGATCCCGTAACCACGTTTGTTCCACTCTTCTTCGTAGGGTAACAGTACCGTTTCGAAGATCACGATCCAAGCCCATTCTGCGTTGCAAACTCGAAATCCTCGCCGAGAAACATTCCATCTAGCGAGAGCCCTCCACAAAAAAGGGGGCCAAGAATATCATTCTCGTGACACGTGAGTGCCCTTTTTTGGCGGAATGCTTGATCGGATCACGGCTGAGCTCTCTACGGTAGGTTTGGCTTTGAGGCGTTCAAATACAGCTTGAGCGATCATACTGTCATGGTCATCACTAGGACGGACGAGGAGTGGAAGAGAGAGCTTGACCCTCAACAGTATCGTGTATTGAGGAGGAAAGCAACAGAGCCGGCGTTTACCGGAAAATATCTTCACAACAAAGAGAAGGGAATCTACGTCTGCGCGGCCTGCGGCGCCGAATTATTCTCATCGGACACAAAGTACGATTCTGGATCCGGCTGGCCCAGCTTCTGGACCGCACTAGCTAAAGACAATATCATCGAGGTTCCTGACCGAACACTGGGGATGGAACGTGTTGAGATCCTTTGCAAGAACTGCGGCAGTCACCTAGGCCACGTATTCGACGACGGCCCTCAGCCGACTGGAATGCGCTACTGCGTGAACTCGCTATCTCTCAACTTCAAGAAGAAAGACACGAAATAAGCCGGCGCCACTAACTCCATCCATGAATCAGCGGCCGTCCGCCGGTCGCTTTGCTAGCTGATCTACTGTCCGCTTGTCGACTCAGACTCGCTTGTATGCTCAGGGTCGCTGTACTCGAAACCTATGTCTGACAATCCGGACGACCCGTCGATAGAAGTGCTGAACAGAGAAGTGTCCGAGGGCAACTGCCAAGATGGCAGCGCTGGTTCAGAAGAGGGCTGAAGCTTCGAATCCTTCTGAGAATCGATCGCGGCCAGAGGCTTTGCCCGCTTTCCCGTCTTTACGTAAACGACAATGATCTTGTATGACTCGCTGCAGGTTTTGCACCGGCCGACTTGGACGGTTCGCTTGAGCTTCAGAGAATGATTCTTGCAGACAGGGCAGTCGACGAACCGGCTCCTTGAGATAGATTCATCCTGCTTGATCGTCTTCATCTTTCGTTGACGTGCTCGACGCCACAATTGAACATAGCCGTTCTGTAACCATTCTACCGTGAACCTGGACCTAGAATGATACACTGATTTGATCCTCTAGATCTCGTTACGATTTTTCCGCTTGTCGGGTTTTGACACCCTTAATAGGTAGTCAGGGCAGATTTTCTTTTTGACGATAAAAAAGGGTCGAAGTTTGAGTTCGACAACAAATCCATATTTTGACCGTGCAAAATCCCAGACGAGTCTCCAAGAAAAAATCGAGCTCGCGATACCGGGATTCCACGGATACAAGGAGAAGGAGCTTAGACGAGAATCCGACAAGCTCATCAGGAACCAGATCTACCAGAAACTATCCGACGCGGAATCCCAGGCCAAAGACACCTACCGCTCCCTAGTCAACCAGGGAGCAAACGACTCGTGGGACGACACCGACCATCTCCTCGCACGCCTTGACAGAGTAATGGAGCGCATCAACCATTCAGAATACGGCTACGCAGGCTTCTTCGACGTGACCAAAGTCAAAGAGCCCGACCTGGACAGGATGATGAACTATGATATGCAACTAATACAGATGGCCGATAACGTCGGCACCGCCCTACAGGCACTCAAGGATTCAGTAGACAACAACAGGCTTCCAGAAGCCAAGGGTAAGGTCGGTGACGCCATGAAGGCAGTCGACGCCCTAGAGAATGCGTATAATGGGCGAAAGCAGATAATAGTAGGAGTTCAGTAAGAAATGCCACAGGTAATAGAATGGACTAACGCGGGCCCAGACGACGTCGTCTGGCGATACCCGGTAGAACAGATAATCACCGGCGCCCAACTAATAGTCCACGAATATGAAGCCGCCGTATTCTTCCGAGACGGAAAGGCCTACGACGTCTTCCCACCCGGAAGACACAGCCTCACCACACTCAACCTCCCACTGATCTCAAAAGCCTACGGCATCTTCTTCGGAGGAAAGAACCCGTTCACCGCCATCGTCATCTACGTCTCAACCAAACAGTTCGCCGGCAAATGGGGAGCAAAAGCCCAGACAACCGAACTAGCACCACTAATGGTCCACGGGACAGCCTGGTTCAGAATCAAAGATCCGAACCTCTTCGTCAACGAGGTCGTAGGAGGCCAAGGAGCCTACAACACCGGCCAGGTCGACGACTTCATCAGAGGCTTCATCAACGAACGAGTAATCGACGTAATATCAAAATACGATCTAGCCACCGCATTCACACAGCTGGACAAAGCCTCCACCGATGTCAAAGTCAACATCAACGACGCACTAAGCCGGCTCGGAACCGACCTCGTCGACTTCAAATTCGAAGGAATCGACACCTCAGACCAGTTCCGCGACCGCCTCTTCTGGATCAAACAACGAGCCGCAACCTCTGACGTTCTACGCATGGAAACAGCCAAGGACATCGGTGCCAGCCTAGGTGCCTCACAAGGTGGAGGCGCAGGATTTGGTTCTGGCATGGTTCTCATTCCGCAGGTCATGAATGCGCAGATGCAACAGCCCATGATGCAGCCGCAAGCACAGGTCGCGTTTGTCGCCTGTCCGAAATGCGGAAACCAAGTCCAACAGGGAGCAAGATTCTGCCCTAACTGCGGCAACACAATGACACCGCCCCAAGCAGCAACCGCCCCCTGCCCCAACTGCGGGAAACCTGTTAATGTAGGAGCAAAGTTCTGTCCCGAGTGTGGACAGAAAATATGATCAACAAGCTCGATGGCGCCTTCGTAGTCCCCGGAGAGAAACTAGGCGTAGTAGAAGAATTCGACCCCGGACGGGGAACTGTAGAGGTAGGCGGAATAGTCTACTCATCACAGACCGGAGTCGCCTCCATAGACCCGAAGAGACGCATTGTCAGCGTAAAGATTTCGACGAGTCCTGTAGTCGTCCCCGAGGAAGGCTCGACAATTATCGGAATAGTTGAAAAGGTTCAGGAGAAGATGGCGATCATCAACATGATCGTCGTCGACGGGAAGAAGATGGAACTTCCCTTCACGGGAATGCTCCACGTTTCCAACTCCAGCCCACGCTTCGAAAGATCAATGTGGGACGTTGTAAAACCCAACGACATCATCAGAGCCAAAGTCATAGACACCAGCCAGAGGATCGCAAAACTGACCACAGTCGGACGTGACCTGGGGGTCACCAAAGCCTACTGCTCCAAGTGCGGAAACGAACTGGTCCTCTCAGGAAACATACTCCGCTGCAGCGTCTGCAGAAACGTTGAAAGACGACGATTGGCAGACGACTTCCACTCAGAAGCGAGTGCCACAAGTTGAAAATCAACGTTCTGAAGAGAACAAAAGGGCTCCTGAAGGTGGAGGTCGAAGGAGAGGGCCACACGTTTGGAAACCTCATGCAAGAAACCCTCCTCGAAGACAAGACGGTCGACTGGGCAGGCTACGACCAGCCCCATCCACTCTTCAGACAATCAATCATCACCGTAAGAGTAAAGGGCGAAGCCCAGCCTGAGAAGGCTCTAGAACGAGCCTCGAAAAAGATCCGCGCCGACACCGAAGAATTCATCGAGAAATTCGGCTCAGCAGTCAAGAACGAGAACTAAGAAGGGAGCCGGGCCAGGCTGGCCACAGGACTCCTATTCGACTTTGACGGCACACTCTACGGCGACTGGAAACTCTGGATATCAATAATAGAAGAAACACTCTCCAGCTTTCAGATCACAATCACACCCCACGAGGCACTAGAGATGGCGCGAAGAATGATTGAGAACGGAGGCAACCCGAATGCCACAATAAGAATAAGCAGCATTGTAGCGGCCTTGGCGAAAGATCAAGGAATCGACCTTCCGGAAGAGAAGGCTAGAACAAGATTCTTCGAAAGACTCGACACGCGCATGGATCAGACAGGGCCGGACGAGAAGCTCGTCGGACTATTGAAAGAGTTCACGCGTCGAGGATTCCGCATGGGCATAGTCACATTCGTCAGAAAACCACGAATCCTCCGAAGGCTAGACAATTGGAAGCTAAAGGAATACTTCCCATCGGTGATAACGCCCGACGACGAACCCGAATTCAAACCATCGCCCCGGCCCTTCCTCAAAGCAATGAGAGAACTACAAGTTCAGCCCGACGAATGCTTCGTCGTTGGAGACGAGCCCGCAGACATGATCGGCGGAAAACAAGCCGGAGCCAAAACGATCGGCCTCCCCCAAGGATTCTTCACCGGACAAGAGCTCGAGAAAGCAGGAGCCGATCGGATCATGAGCTCACTAGACATACTGCCCATGTTCCTTCACAAATAGCTAGACTCTCCATAACAGGTAGGAACGGGAACTAGGCTGGGCGTCGATCACCAGAAAAGCGACGATCTCAAACGAATTCTGATGAGCAAGGGGTTCGCCCAATTCGGCGACGCTCTCCTGAATTTCGCATACTCGCTCGCTCTCACCGAGACCACCGGCGCGCCAAAAGGCGTCAGAGTTCCGGACAAGACGCTGGCCGAGGCCGCAGTCAAGACCGGGCTTAGGAAACATCTTCCCAGACGAGTTGGCCGAGGAGATGTTGCAAACAGTCTCGAAGCTCTGCTAGGCTACTCATGGCTGCAAAAGAACTTGACAACTGACGAGATTGTGGAATCCTTGAAATCTGAAAGCCTCACTCCCTCTGATAATTTTGCGAGACTCTCAGAAATGGCGCTATCAAGGCTGAAATGATTCGGCCTATGCGAGCAGTAAAGGAGGAGATCCGAATCCTGGGACTCGACACATGTAATCCTGGACTGACCATCGGCGTCGTCGCGCGAGGTGGGCTCTATTTGGATGGTGTGATGTCATTCCCACCAAACCCGAAGAACTCAATGAAAGGGTGCGCGAGAAGAATAGTTGACTCGGCATATTTTCCCGAACTGAGAGCCGTCATGATACACGATCCAAATGATGAACGAGACTTCCGTTCGCTCGAAACAATAACCAATCTTCCAACGATAGCGATTTCGAAAGACGAACCTGGTCATGCTCGAGGCTACAGCGTCTTCCACGGAAACTCAGGTCGACTATGGGTGAAGACGCGGCTCGAACTGACCATTTTGAAGAAGATTCTTGTTGCTTCTTGGATCTTTGGGACGCTTCCTGAGCCTCTGAGGCTAGCACATCTGCTGGCTAGCATGGATTTTCCAGGAATTCCGGGATAAAGAATAAATTCGCGAGACAGCATCCGCTCTGGGCTGACCAGTTTTTGCAGTTCTGTCCCAAGTGTGGTACCACTCTTCTTCCCTCTAAACAGGAGAAGAAAGTGTTCATGGCGTGCGTAAAGTGTGGATATACGAGTAGCCGCGGCGACAAGGTGATCAACCGACTCACACACGAAAGGGAGAACATAATCGTTCTAGGCAAGGAAGAGCAGAAGATCCGAACCCTTCCCAAGACGAAGGCTGACTGTCCAAAATGTAGTAACCACGAAGCCTTTTATTGGCTCGTCCAGACGAGGGGTGCTGACGAGTCGTCCACGCAGTTCTTTAGATGCACCAACTGCGGGGCAACCTGGCGGGAGAATAGCTAGATCAAATGTTGGAAAGCTCTTTAGCAGAAACAACCGGGAAAAAAGAAGCGACGGTAAAAGCCCCCGTGTTCAAGGCAACAATGAATGACGCCCGACTGTTTCGAAACCTAATCGGCGCCATATCAAGCCTGATCGAAGAGGCTGATTTCAACGCGACCCCAGAGGGCATCAAGCTTCGCTCAATGGACCCATCCCACATCGCCATGGTTGACTTTGAATGGCCCAAAGCCGCCTTCGATACCTACGAGTGCAACTCCCCAACGAAACTACGCCTGAGCGTATCCAACCTCCTCAAGCTCCTCAAAAGGACTAGGAGCGACGAGTCCGTAGAGATCGTCTACGACGATGTTAACAAGAAGCTCAACATTACCCTAAAGGACAAGATTGTACGGAAGTTCATCACCCCTACACTTGATCCCTCAACTGAAGAAGTGCCCACCCCGAAAGTACCTTTCAATGCCCGAGTGAAGATAACGGCAGTCAGCCTTCGAGACATTATCGATGACGCGCAGTCGATTAGCGACAACGTGAAGCTAGAAGTGAGCCCGGAAAAGTTCATTGTAAGAGCAACCGGCGAACTGAGCAGCGCCATAATCGAGATGGACAAGGGAAGCGACGCAATATTGGAGCTCGACGCTAAAGAAACGTGCAGGGCAACATACAACCTGAATTATCTCGGAGAAATCATAAGAGCAGGCTCCGGCGCCTCAGAAGTCGCTTCACTCGAATTCTCCACCAATATGCCCATCAAAGTAGAGTTCGAAATGCCCCAACAAGGCAGGCTCCTTTACTATCTCGCCCCTAGAATAGAACAAGAATAAGACCGCATGCTAACACGGGCCGACCTGGCAAAATATCCCTTCCTCTCCGAAGCCTCCGAATACGTTCGAGAGCTAGGACTATCGATAGACGAACTGTCAACACCAGAATTCGGCCCCGTACTAGATCGAGCCGAGAAGCGGCTAGAGGAGGCGCTCTCAAAAGGCCGAGTCTCGGGAGACATCACCAACGAGAATGCCGAAATACTCTCATTCCCAGTATCAAATCTGATCCTCAGCCTTCTCGGCGAAGAGAGAGCCCGCCGGAGGTTCGCTTTGGCAGAAGCAAAGAGAGCCTACGAGCTTCTTAGACAAGAGAGCCCGGAAAAACTAGAACATATCGCCTCCACGACTTTCGTTTGGAAAGTCAAACGGCTAGACATCAGGTTAGGGAGGAGATTCTATGAGTTCGGCCTCAGCCTCCCCGATTTCCTTCACAACGCGGTACACCTCAAGGAACCACGCTGGAACCTACCTAACAGAGTCCTAGACCACGGATTTGTCTACGTTACACGCGACGAGGCAGCCCGTTTGATGGAGGAAGAAGTCAGGACGAGAATCCTCGAAAGGTCAAGCCGCACACCCGATGAGGTGCCAGAACTCTTCGGATCAAGAGTTGAGAGGACAAGGGGCCTAGTAGTCAAATGGCTTGGTGTCCCGACGAAATACGAACTTCCCAAAGTACCGCAGCCCGAAGCAATGCCTCCATGCGTCCGACACCTGATCGATAGCCTCGATGAAGGAAAGAACGTTCAGCACATGGGGAGGTTCACCCTTGCCTCATTCCTTCTCAACATCGGGGCAGGGGAAGAGGAGGTTGTGAAACTGTTCAAGCCTGCAACGGATTTTTCAGAGAGAATGACCCGTTATCAAGTCGAACATATCGGGGGAAAAAGGGGAGGCCGGACCAAATATACATGTCCCATGTGCACGACTCTCAAGACCCATGGAGTCTGCTACAAACCAGATGAGATCTGTGAAACAATCCGAAACCCCCTCAGCTACTACAAAGCAAAATCACGAACCCTTACCAACAAAGGCCCAAAGCGTGAACCCAACTGAACAACTGATCCGCCGGAAATTCCAAGAATACTATCTCAGCCTCGCCAAAGAACTCTCCCTTCCTCCACATTCCGAACAGAGGGAGTACGGCTTTCTTCTCTTCAAAGAAAAATTCATGGTACGACACAGAGCCTTCCGAGACCCTCTCGTTCTACTGGGAGCCATTCGTGACCTCGTCCCGGCACACGCATACTTTTCGACAGCCTACTACCAAGAACCAACAGCAGCCATGGAGGCTAAAGGCTGGAAAGGAGCTGATCTAGTCTTCGACATTGACGCCGATCATCTTGATACTCCTTGCAAATCCAGTCACGACAGTTGGAAGTGCAAAGGATGCGGGACAGTTGGAAAGGGCGGAGCGCCGAAAGTCTGCCCAAAGTGCAAGAACGATCGTATGGAGGAACAGACCTGGCTATGTGATCAGTGTCTGCGACAAGCGAAAGAGGAGACAAACAAGCTTCTTGAAATATTGTACTCGGACCTCGGAGTCGAGCCCTCAGACCTACGCATCTTCTTCTCAGGCCACCGAGGATACCACGTTCACGTGTACTCGACACAACTTCAAGTGATGGGCGAAGAGGAACGCAGAGAGATAGCGAGCTACGTACTGGGTCAAGCCCTAGACCCTCGACTACACGAGTTGGATGAAGTCAACTCGGAAGGAATCAAGGTCATCGAGGGACCTCAGTTAGGCCAGCCAGGCTGGCGAGGAAGAATGGCCGCGGGAATCTACGATGTCTTGGGCGAGGAAGGGGAACGACTAGGATTGTCACCGGCCCAGGTGAAAACGATCAAGACCCAAGACCGAGACGAATTCTTCAAAAGACCATTCTGGAGCTCAGTGAAAGGATTCGGACTCTCGACCTGGAAGACTCTCTCCCTGAAAGCTGTAGAGAGAAGATCTGCAAAGATCGACACGGTAGTGACGACGGACGTACACAGACTCATCCGGCTCCCCGGCACACTCAACGGACACACCGGACTAAAGACAATGCAGGTCCCAAGAGAAAGGCTCGACGAGTTTGACCCGTTCAGAGACTCCCTAGCGTTTCATGGAGAAATAAAGGTCCGAGTAACAGACTCTCCCCAATTTAAGCTCGGAGAACGACAATTTGGACCCTACTCAAACGAAGAGGTCGAGTTACCCTCTTATGCGGCGATGCTCCTTCTCTGCAAACGCAGAGCAGAACCGGTCAGCTAGGCACAACCAACCAAAAATAGACGCGGGACGAAACAAGCCAGGAATCCGAGTGAAGAGAGTGATCCTTGACAACCACATACGATGAAATACAGCAAGCTTGGAAGCGCGAACTGCAAAATCAGGAGCTTCAACCGCTTAGACAGGGATTCTTCAAAGACTCGGCGTCCTACGTCAAGAGACTGAAAGAAGGACAGAGAAACCTTGACCCAAAATCGCTCAAAGCCGTCGTAATGGATGAAGAGACGAAAAGGCTAGAGCAACTTCTTACTCAGCTCGTGGATCGAAGGTTAGAAAAGCTCTGGAATCATACAAACCAGGATCAATCAACTAGTCTCGATTCATCCGAGAAGCAAGTCTATCAAGACCTCTCCGGAATTTCCAGACACTACGAAAAGCTGAAGGAAGAACTTTTGCAAGGTCGTGAACCGTCCAGTCCGACAGTTAGAGACAAGACGAAACTGCTGGTACGTTTTGTTAAGGACGTTCCGTCCATAATCGGAGTTGATCTAAAGACCCACGGGCCATTCCTGAAGGAGGACATAGCCAAATTACCATTTGAAAATGCCGAAAGCCTCATCCGACAAGGCGCTGCCGTTGAAATAAGAAGCTCAGCTCAAGATAATGAATAAATGGGCGACTGGCACCCAATCGAAGTCTTTCACTGGTGCTACGATTGAAGTATCCAAAAGAAGTCAACACTTACTGTCCAAAATGTGGACACCACACAGCTCACTCCGTCACAGTCTACAAGGCCGGCAAAGCTCGTACTATGGCCTGGGGAAGCCGTCGCCAAGAAAGACGGAAGCACGGCTATGGAGGACAAAAGTTCCCAGAACTCAAACGGACCGCCAAGACAACCAAAAAGTCTCTCGTGAGGTTGAAATGCCGAACCTGTAACTATACTCTAATGCGATTGGGCATCAGGCTGAGAAAGCTGGAAGTTGGAGCATAAAGATGAGATGGGAACTAATTCCAAAACCTCGAAGCATATTCCTCCGAGTAAAATGTTTGAAATGCGCAAATGAACAGGTTGTGTTTGAGCGTTCCAGCAGCTACGTCAAATGCACGGTGTGTGACGAGCTGCTAGCACAGCCCGCCGGTGGAAAGGCCAAGATTCGCGGAGAAGTATTACAGTCGTTGAGCTAGAAAGAGTTCAGGTAATGTCGACCCAGACCTCTCAGGCCATCTTCCCCGAAGTAGGAGACCTCGTTGTCGCTACAGTCAAGAGGGTTGAGGATTATGGCGCCTATGTCAAGCTCGACGAGTTCGCGGGCATTGAAGGGCTTGTCCATATCTCGGAGATGGCCACCACTTGGGTCCGGAACATTCGAGACCACGCGAGAGAAGGTCAGAAGCTTGTCCTAAAGGTTCTGAGAGTAAACCCACAGCGGAACCAGATAGATCTCTCCCTCCGACGAGTTACTGGTAGAGAAAAGTCGGAGAAGATGCTTGAATGGAAGAAAGAGAGGAAGGCCGAGGCCATTCTCAAAAGCGCTGCCGAAAAGATGAACAAGCCAGAGGAAGACGCTGAAGCAATCAAGAACACTATTCTCGAAAAATTCGGCGGCCTCTATGATCCTCTAGAAGAGGCGATGGACGAGGGTCCAGAGGCCCTAGTCAAAGCGGGTCTCACAGAGGAATGGGTCCAGGCCATTGCAGAAGTCTCCAAGACAAAGATCCGACTCGAGAGGTCCAAAGTCCGAGGAACCGTCGCCGTCACCTGCCACAAACCTGGCGGTTTAGAGATAATTCGACAGACATTGTTGGGAGCGAAGAAGATCCGGCGGCCGAGAGGGAGCGAAATTAAGATCTATACAATCGGAGCCCCCAAGTATCGGATAGAAGTCGAAGCGGGGAGTTTCGAAGCGGCTGAGAAGACTCTGAACCTCGTGACGGAAGAGATTCTCGACTCTATCAAGAAGGCAGGGGGAGAAGGAAGAAAAATTGGATGAAATGGCTGATGCGGAAGTGCACTCAATGCTCACGATATACTCTGAAAGACATCTGTCCGAATTGCGGATCCGCTACTAGGATCCCGCATCCGGCAAAGTTTTCGCCAGACGATAAGTATGCGAAGTACCGGGCGAAAGGTTTGGAATCCTCTTCGAATACTGAGGCTACAGCTGAATCAGTGTCTGGTTAGTACTCAGGGCTATGTTCAAGCCGAGACTTGGGTCTCCGTTCCACCATGCCCTAACATGAATGGGTGTACCGCTGGTGCCAGGCCAGTTGAGGAACTGGAATGTGCCCGACGTCGTTAACGGACTGCTTCCTATAACTGTCCAGTTGTTGGGGTCGCTAGGGGTCGCATACTGAAGGATTACGCGGGTCTTACTCGTAACAGGTTGTCCGCTGGGGTCGGTCAGGGTTCCGGTAATGTTGTTGGCGTTGTTGCCGCCCTTAGGGACATATGGGTTGCTGAGCATGGCTGTGAGAATGGGCGTAGTGGGATAATTTACTTGGTAGACTAGGACGTAGTCGTTAGTGGATTGGAAGACCTTCGTGAAGAAGTATGGTCTCGCATCCCCCCGATTCCCCGTGTCCCCGCTCGGCTGGTTCCCAATTCCGGCCGGGTAGCCGTCTCGCAATAGTGATCCTATCAGGGTGTTGCTGGTTGGTATTAGCGCTCCTTGGTAGTTGCTCGTTATTCTGGTACCGTTGTCCGTGTGACCATTCATGGTGATGTAGCGGATGTAATCGGTCTGGGTCTGGCCGTTCGTAGTGGCTGTGCTCCGTTGTTGGTAGGTGACCGTTGCGGGGCCGAGGGGAGTTTTGATCTGAGTACCATTCCCGATTCGAACCATCCAGTACCACTTGCTGTCATCACCATAGCCGCAAACAGGCGGGGACCCGGCTGGGGCGTTGCTGCTGCTGGGACAGAGTGGTGACCCACCAGATTGATAGTTGTAACTGTAGAAGACGGCAACGTGTGTTACGCCGTATTGACGAAGCAGGTTGACTGCCATGGACTCGTTCAGCATCAGCCCTGAAGCTATGATCTGTATCTGGGTCGAGTTTCCAGTTCCGTTATCAGCGAGAGTGTGTAATCCCGTGTTTACGGAGATCCAGTACCCATAATCCCACCAGGCAAAGACAACACTTGTGGACGGTAGGTTATTGTTCATCCAAGTGAGCGCTTGCAGCCAGTCTGGAAAGTTTCCTCGTACTGGGAGGCTCGCTGAAGCTATGGTTGTGGGCGTGTACGCGGATTGCACAGCGTTGATGAATGTCGGAACAACGAGGATGAGGATTATGAGAAGGATTCCGAGGCTGAATTCTCTGCTCACCCGGCTAGTAAACCTAAGCTTCCGGCGAGGAAATAGAACCGCTTGCTGGATAATGTCCATAGCCGGTTTACCCAGTTCTACTACGGTTATGGCTGCCAAGGTCGCCATGGCTGGAGCTAGTATCAGTGTCAGCCTGACCAGGCTGGCGGCAAAGTAGAAGCCGGTTACGCCGAAGACGATGAGTAGAACATCGCTGTCACGTAGACGCTGGAATGCGAAGAAGAACCCGAAGACAGCCAGCAGTATGACGCTCCCAATCTCTAGATAGAGGCTTGACCAAGTAGAGGGTCTATTCTCTGCGACGGACGCTACGAGCGGAATGTTGTTTCTAACAAAGGGGTCTAAGGTTGCTAGGAATTTTCCTCGTAAGCCCGCCGAGATCAGCCCTGTTCCAAGCCCGAGAATCGCAATGGCCGCGACGCCCGCGACTGCAAGGCTGAGCACGGTCAGTCTCCCCCTTGAAGTTGGTGCCAGCCTCGAGAGTTCCATAACTGCTAGGAGCCCCATGACGCCCAACAAAGCGACAGTTGTGCTTTCCGTTAGGTAGGTGTGTCCTAACAGAGGCAGTTCAGTGCCCGTGTACAGGAAGAATCCTATGGTGATTCCGTAAGAGAGCAGTAGACGCGGAGTGTAGCGGCCAAGGACGATTAAGGCTAGTGCGAAGAGTCCGAGTACTTCGGCTGCGTACCTGAAGCTTCCCCATGCGAAGGTCATGTAGATGAGACTCACACTGGAGAGCATGCTGTAGATGATAGTGCCCTTCAATGATCGGTTCGGGTTTATCGCCCGAATGAAAAACAGGAATGCCATGACCATTGTAGGAATCCCGACCGCTTCGTTTCGGAAAAAGCCTAGATCCGTACGGCTGATCAGGCTCGAACTGAAGGAGGTGAATAGCCCCGCCAATAATCCGGCGCTCTTACCCCAAATATCTCGAGCAAAGAAGTAGACGACTATGACTCCGAAGACTCCGAGAATTACTGGAGCATATACAGCTGCATCATAGAGACTGACGTTAATACCGATGGCTTGGAGAAATTGGTAGATCAGGGTGCCCGTGAAACTGGTGCCTGGATAACTTGTGGAGACCGGGGGTCGTCCGAAAGGATACCACGCTTTGAAGTCAGTGTAGGCGTACCAGCTCTGCCACCCGTTTGCCGTTATCTGACGCATATCATTGAAGTTGAAATAAGGGTCAAACTCGCTGATGTAAGCGCCCCACCTCAGAGGTAAGAGTCGGATTATTGCCGCCAGTGCCAGAGTGAGGCTAAGTATCGAATAGTGTAGGACGGTCGCTCGAGGAATTCCGCCAAGGGTCTTTCTGATTGCCCTAAAGCGTGATGAGATGCTCTCTCTGCTAAGTCCTCCTCTTATCCCGGTGAGAATTCCCTCTGGCTCAATGGTCAAGTTGAAGCGTGGTCCCCTTATTGTCTCGGGCTACTAGGATAGGCGGCACTTTGCCTTGGGTGTTAATATTCTTGTGGTCTGAATGAGGAGAGGATTGTTTACTTCGAGGGGTTACAAACCCAGTCTCGTCCCACAGTTCTTACAATAGACCGCGTGGTCAGGATTCTGGGTCTTACAATTCCCGCAGAAACCTTTGAAGTTCGATGGCCTCGGTATCGTGAATGTCTTCGTCGCGCCCGAATACAGGTTGAATTTGTCCCCGTTGTCGCATCGGAATCGAGAGACTCGGTACTTCTGGAAAGTCCACTCTCTTTCGGGCGGTGTCGAAATGGGGCTTCCACATCTCGGACAATTCAGCACGGGTTATCTCCCCAGATGAGAATTTCTCGGAAATCGAATATTTAAGGTGGGCTGAAACTTCGAGTCTCAGTCTTCACGTTCTTGCGTAATTGCCATCGCACCTCGTTGTTGCTGGTGTCGATCCATATCAGAAAGGCTTGCCCCCTGACTGTTCCGAGATTGTAAGAGTTTAGGTCTTCGAGAAGTTTAGGGTCGACTATGGCGTCAGCTGACCCTCCCTCGCCCGTGTTAGGGTCCACTAGGTCAAAGTTGATCCTCGTAAGGCCTTGCTCGGGGATTGCCGAGTAATGAAGTACGTAGAATCCTCGCCCATTGATGCTCAATAATACTGGCCGCTCGTCGCTTTTGATCGTCAACTGGGCTTCTGTCGATCGGAAGTAATGTAGGCTATTAGCAGTTCTTCACGAAGCTCATCTCCTTATCCGTGATCATTATCATGATGAAGGTATCGCTTTCACGGTGAGGGATCTGAGTCCAGGAATTCTCTCTCTGATCGAATGTTCGAGCTCTGTGATGACCTCGTGCATCTCGGAAACTGTCATGTCGCCAGCGACTATGACTTCTAGTATTCCTACTATGAATGGGCCTGCTCTGCGGAGCTTTAGATCTTTGAGGCCTTTGATCTCTTTGTGCGTCTGGATTATTTTTTCGATCTTATGGGTTAGCTCCGGCTCGTGGAAGGCGTCTAACAGAACCAGTGAGGACTCTCGCAATGCTACGTAGGATACTGTCAGAACGTAGATCCCGACAAGGAAGCCTCCGATTGCATCCATCTGGGTGAATCCTAGATATGATATGAGGACGCTGGTGAACGCCACGAAGGAGGACGAGGTGTCTTTGATCGAGTTTCTTGCGTCCACTCTTAAAGAGAGAATGTTGTACCTATTGGCTATTCTGCGCATTTGAAGGGCTCTATAGAGCGAGAGTAGGCCTGTGATTGCGAGCACTACCAGCGCGATGAAAGGGAGCGAGATGGCGCGAGGGTTGTTGATAGCACGGTACGATCGCAGGAAGATGAAACTAGCTGCTCCCACGAGCAATACCGCAGCGAGAAGAGCCGTAAGACTCTCAACCTTGTAATAACCAAAGGGAAACCTCTTGCTCGGTCTTCTGAGAGCAAAGTGTAGACCTGTCCAAACAAAGAATGAGACTGCCGCATCAGACAACGAATCTATCCCGTCGGCGAAGAGAGAGATGCTTCCAGTGAACTGGCCAAACGCTATCTCTATGATTCCCAGTGTAAGAAGGGTCCATACTGAAAGAAAGGCGATTCGTTCTCCCGCCTGAAATCCCGCGGTCTCTTCGCGCAAGGTCTTCTCTTTCAGCCCTCGGTTGATCTGAATCCCGAGGCTGCGTTGCGACAACTTTTGCTTCTAATCTTTAGCCTTACTAGGAGGAGGGTTAGAGAGCATCTATGCAAATCTGAAGCGAATCGTCTCGGATGTGATGGCGCCGGGAGTGGGATTTGAACCCACGAGGGCCTAAGGCCCATCGGATCTCCGCACCCACGGACGCAGGTTTAGCAATCCGACGCCATACCTGGCTAGGCGATCCCGGCGTTCAATGAGCCTCGCGTTCAATGCTGTAAATAACTCTGTTAGGCATTTCCCGGTCTCTCAGTGGATCGGCATTTCGGAAGTCAGAGTGATTGCAATTCAATTGGGTAGGGATTGTAAAGTCTAGTAGAGTTCTGTTCTTCGAGCCGTAAGGTTGATGGCCATCTCTGCCACGTCCTCGGAATACTCTGAGATTCGTTTCAAGCTCTCCAAAGCTAGCCGGACAGCAACAATCGACTTCTGGCTCAGTTTGAAGTTGAATAATTTGTCCATCACATTCTCAGCTTCTCGCTCAACATTCTTCGCAGAAACTATTGAACCGTTAGCAAGTGAACCGTCGGACTTTGAGAGGGCCTTCAGTGCATCTTCCAGTACGGAGATGGTAAGATCACTCGCCTTTGAAATCTCGTCAACCAATCGAGATGGCAATGGGCTCTCAATCGCTGCGGACATCTTCGCGATCGTAGTTGCATGATCGGCAATCCTCTCAAGGCTCTTCGATACAACTCGGTAAACAAGACAGTCTCTGGGATCAGCAAGGCCTATGTCTAGAATGAGGCTTCTGTTCAGAACAGCCATTGTCAACTGCCGAATGATGAACAGATAGAATCTGTCAACCTCTTCGTCCCGACGTATGATTTCGTCGGAGATAGCAGGATCCCTGCCCTTCAAGGAATCGACTGCGTCTCGCAGCATCAGCTTCGCGATAAGACTCATCCTAGAGATAACCTTCGGTGCGGGCAGATCTCCGTAGCTGGACAAACACTGAACGATAAGCTCGTCTTTTGACTCCTCGATGACCTCGGAGCCGACAAACATTCTCCGAGCCGATTCTCTAAGATAAGTTCTAAGGTCCGGCCTTGATGTAGGAGGGAATCTGATCTTTATGACATCGTATCCAGCAAGATATTGCGCGAGAACAGTTCGGAGAATCTGCTCTTTGTCTTGTTCCTTTAGAGGGGAGACGACTACCTCTGACCCACGGTTCTGACCAGCCGGTATCTTCTCGTGAGGAACGAGAGTCAGCGACGAATCCGAGCGAGGCATAACCGCAACCACATCGCCCACCTTCAATCCCTGCTCCTTCACCCAATCCTTCGGAAGAGAAACGGTATAGCTCGCCCCTCCAGTCATCTGGAGTTTCCTTAGCTCGACTTGATTCATATCAAGGATCGGGTATACTGATTACTACGGATATATTTACACTAGCTATATACTCGGTCGAGGGCCTACATATGCACAGGGCGATTCATCAATAGATGAAGTTCGATGAGTGATTGGAGTAACGAATCCTCCGAGGTTCACGTCTGGAGAATTCAGGTGCTAGCCGAGCAGTCCACTAAGAGTTCTACAAAGACCGTGCCTCAACAGTCGCTCTCCTTCCTTTCACTTGCACGTGCCCACAATGTCCATCCAGATACGGGGGAGAGCGGTGACGCGTACGACGTTGAGGCCAGCGTGGATCGCTGACGCCTGGTGGGTTTTCGCGGGCATCGCTTATGACACCCTGGTTGGCCTACTGTGCACTATGTATATACATAGTGTATCAGTATTATCAGTCACACGGTTAATTATTCAGTAGATGACCGCGTTGATTCTGATCGAAGTATGACAGCAGCTCCAGGAGCAATTGTACGTAGGGGCGGAATAAGCACAACAATCTTCATTATCACGATCGTCGTGGTTGCGGCAGTAAGTGGAACGGTTGGGTATGTTATACCCGGACTCTTACACCCTGGTGCTTCAACCTACACTTTGAATGGAGCTGGCTCAACATTTGTCAATCCTCTGTTAACTGCAATCAACACGAATTACACCAAACTAAACTCGAATATCCAAATCAATTACCAGGCTGTCGGAAGTGGGACGGGAATAAACTTCCTAGGTACTCGGACCGTTGACTTTGGAGCATCCGACGCCCCTCTAAGCAACGCACAGTTAGTGCAGGTCCCGAATGCTTTGACGATTCCAGACACCATTGGCGCAGTGGTAATTGCTTACAACATTCCGATTAACAGCACGTATTCAGTGCACAAAGGGCTCTACCTGAACGTGACAGTGGCCGCGAAAATCTTCCAAGGAGATATTACTGTTTGGAACGATCCAGCAATCTTGGCACTTAACCAAAACAACCCGAACCTCCCAGGAGTAAGTCTTCCCGGCTCCCAGATCACCGTCGTACATCGCTCGGATTCCTCTGGCACAACGTTCGTTTTCAGTGGATATCTGAACTCGACTAGTGTCTGGAGAGGAGGTCAGTCTAAGACAATCACCAAGTGGGCAACGGGGTCAATAGGTGCGAATGGAAATCAAGGCGTGGCAGCAGTCCTACAGGGCACATCGAATACAGTCGGATATGTCGAACTCAACTATGCGCTCTCGACAACTCCACCAATAAGCTACTCGTTCTTGTGGAATCCTACCGGAAATAGCTTCATTGCACCCACGTTGAGTTCGACAGGTCTAGCCGCTACGAGTTTGTCAACGCTGCCTTCTGGCAATGGAAATTGGCAGTCAATCAATCTATTGAATTCAAACAATCCAGGAGCCTATCCAATAGTGACCTTCAGCTACATAATGGTCTATCAGGAGCTCAACGTGTACGGCTCAGCTATGACCCAGGCCAGAGCGCAGACCCTCGTCAACTATCTCTGGTTTGTAGTGCACGACGGCCAAAACCAGGCCACACCCCTCTCATTTGTCGCATTACCCTCAAACGTCGTTACAAACGCGGAGACAACGATCCGCTCGATAACCTACAACGGCTCGACTCTTCACAGCTAGAACACTCTTCCCTTTTTCTGCGGGAACTGATCAAGATTCTCCCGTAGGGATCAGAGATTCATGTCGGTGACGGAAGAGATCCTGGCCAAGGAGAGCCACAAACAAGCCCGGCTCTCTCAGCTTCGCCGACTTGTGCATCCCTCCACGGACGAAGTGTTCGAAGTCTTATCGACAGTTATCGCCTGTGTCGTAATAGCAATCCTAGTTCTAATGGCGGCGGTACTTATCAGAGGATCAATTCCTGCCCTATCCAATTTTGGTGTGGGGTTCGTTACTGGATTCGACTGGAACACAATCATAGGCCAGGAAACCTATGGAGTGTTGCCCTACATACTAGGAACCCTGGTTACGTCAGGAATAGGGATCGCAATAGGCATACCAGTAAGCCTTGGAATTGCTATCTTTCTCGCTGAGATGGCTCCGAACTCGATACGCGCTCCCCTATCTCAGGTAATTGAACTGCTAGCCGCTGTTCCTAGTGTCGTTTACGGATTTTGGGCCCTGTTTGTACTGAGGTTTTGGATAATCAGCTATGTTGAGACTCCACTATCTTCAAGCCTAGGCTCTGTGCCCCTCTTCCATGGGTCTCCTTTAGGCCTGGATATCATGATGGGGGGGATTATTCTTGCGATAATGATTATTCCCACAATTTCTGCCGTTTCGAAGGAAGTAATGATGGCTGTTCCATCCTCTCAACGAGAGGCTGCCTACAGTATTGGTGCAACGAGATGGGAGGTGGTCCGAATGGGCGTCCTTAGCTATTCTCGGTCGGGAATCTTTGGAGCCGCAATCCTAGGCCTAGGAAGGGCAGTGGGCGAGACTATGGCAATTACGATGGTTATTGGAAACGCCATCGGACCCAGCGCGATCCCAACGTCCCTTTTCAAAACAGGCCAAACAATGGCATCACTATTAGCCAACGAATTCAATGAAGCCGAGGCAGGCTCTCTCCACTTGTCAGCGCTAGTGGGCGTAGCACTGGTGCTCTTTGTCTTTGCGCTGCTCATTAACGTCTTCGCCCAACTCATGGTCTGGAAAGTTCTGAAAGTAAAGGCAGGAGCGGTAGACTAGAATTGACAAGCTACAGAGTGAGGAGATTTAGGGATAGACTTGCCTACGCTCTGGGCATATTCTGCGTCATAATTGCAATCGTACCTTTGGCAAGCATTCTGATAGAAGTAGTTCGAAACGGAATTTCATCAATTAATCTCCAATTTCTAACGAGTACGCCCCAGTCCGGCGGGGGAATCGCCCAGGCGATACAAGGAACTCTGCTGCTCATAGGACTAACCTGTATCATAGGAGTTCCACTAGGGCTTGTAGCCGGCATCTATTTGGCTGAATTTGGCGACAACAAGTTCGGGAAAACAATTAGATTCCTCAATGATGTTCTAACGGAGTTTCCCTCTATAGTCGTCGGAATCCTAGTGGCATTCCTACTTGTGGTTGCAACGAGGAGCTTCAGCCCCGTCGCAGGTGCCTTTGCTCTCTCCATAATCATGCTCCCAATCATCACCAGAACAACTGAGGAATCGATCAAGCTCGTTCCCACATCAATCCGTGATGCAGCAATGGCCCTAGGAATCAGACGATGGAGAGCAACGATAAGCATCGTGCTAAGCACTGCAAGAGCGGGAGTAGTGACAGGCATTCTGCTATCCATCGCTAGAATATCCGGAGAAACAGCGCCGTTGCTCCTAACGATTCTCGGTACTGACTTCTTCTTCTCAGGTTGGAATCAGCCTATTGACGCCCTACCTCTCAGAATATTCCGAGACGCATCGTTACCCTCAGCCGTAGCCCGCCAACAAGCTTGGGGAGCCGCACTAGTCCTTATCCTCATCGTGTTGAGCCTAAACCTGGGAGTAAGGTTCGCAACCAGAGGAAGACCCAGTGTCACTAGGTCAAGGATTTGACGATAAGCATCCAGCTGGCACAGGTGAAACCCGAGAAAACTGAGCCCATCGAGTCCAAGATAGAAATGGGAAAATACAAAGTCCAGACCGACAAACTCAACGCGTGGTTTGGAAAAAATCACGTACTCAAGGACATCTCAATCGGATTCCTCGAGAACGATGTCACCGCAATAATTGGCCCCTCAGGTTGTGGAAAATCCACCCTTATCCGGTGCCTTAACCGAATGCACGAACTAGTTCCAAGTGCGCGGACGCAGGGAATCGTACTACTAGACGACTCTAACATCTACGCTAGAGGAGTTGACCCGGTAAGTGTCAGGCGGAGAGTTGGCATGGTCTTTCAGAAGCCAAATCCATTCCCCACAATGTCTGTTTACGATAATGTCGCGGCCGGACTCAAGCTGAACGGCGTCAGAGACCATACCGTCCTCGACAAGGCTGTTCAACGTAGTTTGGAGCAGGCGTTTCTGTGGGATGAGGTTAAGGCGGATCTCGACAAATCTGGCTCAAGCTTGTCTGGGGGTCAACAACAACGGCTCTGCATCGCCAGAGCTCTAGCAGTCGAGCCAGAAATAATCTTGATGGATGAGCCTTGTTCAGCGCTCGACCCGATAGCGACTGCAAAGATAGAAGAGCTGATAGCAAGTCTGAAAGAGCAGTATACTGTCGGAATCGTCACACACAATATGCAGCAGGCAGCGAGAGTCTCAGACTTCACAGCATTTCTCTACCTGGGCCAACTGATCGAATACGGCGAAACAACGGAGTTATTCGAGAACCCAGGGGAGGAGCTGACAGAAAGATATCTAACAGGGAAGTTTGGCTAAGGAAGGTCGACAATAACTGCCAAGACTGATGGACATCGGCCTCGAGAAGCTGCGCAACATGGTTCTCGACATGGCTGAACTGTCTCAGAATACCGTATCCACCGCTATCGACGCCTATGTTCAAGGGCGTGATTTGCGAGATCGAATCTTCGGCTGGTCTGAAGAGCTTCGAATGCTTCAAGACGAAGTCAGCGAGCTTGCGGTCGAGATTATTGCCCGGTATCAGCCCGTGGCTTCGGACCTTAGATTCGTCAAATCATGCATGGAAGTATCATACGGCTTTTCGAGATTCGGAAGATACGCCCATGACATCTCCGATGTGATCGGAATCTTCGGTGACCTCTCAAGTTGTGACCGGCATGCGATTCAAGAAGCGGGAGCCCAAGCCAAAGACATGATACGAGTGAGTATCAAAGCCTTCACAGAAAGGGACGTTGAGCTAGCAAGTAATCTCAAGAAAATGGACGATGTCGTCGATAACATATACCTCGACTTTGTAAAGAAATCCGCACACGAAAGTGAAGGGAACCTAAAGTGTGTCGTATCAGGAACCCTAATTCTGAGGTACTTGGAGAGAATAGCTGATCACGCAACTTACGTTGGCGAGACTGTCCCATACATCGTATCGGGGGAACGGGCGGCGAGAAAATAACATACGGATAACTACTGTCATCTACTTCCCGACATAGCTCGACCATACACTCAGTCGATCACCTAGTTATTCCGAACTACCTTGGGCTATATACTGGAATAAGAGGCATGACAGCCTTGTATAGTTACTCTGACGAGAAATTGTTAATGTTGGTTTTGCCGCTGGTCCTAGTCGCGGCAGTATTTGCCGGTACTGGTTCGTTTCCGACCGCGCACGCGGCGGGATTCCCAAGCGGCCCCGGATTAGTATGCTTGAACGACGCGTCCGCAGCGGCCGCACCCCCTGCGAACCCATGTCCATCTACTCCCTACACCTTCGACGGACCCTACCCACCTGCCCCTCAACTATCTCCTACCCAGATTCGCGTAGGCGTCTACGTGAATGGATCTGCGGGTCTCAACGGGTTTGACATTACTCTATCTGCAACTCATACTGTTCTGAGTCCTGTCGCAGTCGACCTGACCGGCAGCCTCTTGACGGGAACCCCCACGATCGTTGTCGAATGCTTGTCGGGGATTCTGGTTTCCGGCTCTAACTGTTTCAACACCGACACCGTAGACACCGTTCATTTCGCCGCAACCTCACAGCCAGGCTCACCGGCTTCGGCAGCACCCACCTCCGGTCTTCTCTTCACAGCCATCTACAACATTATCGGGACCGCTCCAGTCGGAGGAATATCCGTCGGGTTACAATCCGGATGTACAAAAACGAGCATCCCTGGTGGAGTATGCGTAACGGTTACCAACGGGACTACCACACCGGACTCTGAGAGCATTCAGACCGGAACTTCATTCAACAATTCCGGGAATTCCGTACCCTGGATTGCAGAGACCTCGAACTCTTCACTATTAACAGCGGCTTTGGGCTCATCAACCGGAAACGGTGCTGCAATTACGACAGCACCGGAGAACGGCTGGCCGGGATTTAGCACAGACTCGATCAGTTTTGTGGCAGTCTCTAGCCCTGGGTTCGCCGCCCCCTCCCTTTCAGCGAGCACATGCTCACCCGCCGCGTGCAACATTACTGCAACCGTTAGCACAGCAACGCCAGGAACCTATTCTGCCACGATTTACGCTACCTACGTAGCGCTTGATCCGAACGGGTTGACCGTCACTCTCGTCTCGTCAGTCAAAATCCAGGTAATCGTCCAAGGCGTCACCTGGACAATCAATAACGCTCCTTTCACAACCCCCACGACCGACTACCTGTCCACAACAGCGCCGATGTCGTTATTCTTCGTTGCCCACAGCCTCGGAGGCTACAGCGGAACTCTGACTTTCTCAACGAGTTCCTTGTCCGACGGCGGAACCGGAATAACATTCGCATACCCGACATCATTCATTATCAGTTCCGGCGCGACTGTTACACAAGCTATCACTGCCACAGCCACCGCGCAAGGCGTCGCTCTCTACCAAACTAGCCTCAACGCCACAGGCTTACCGTTGAAGACCTCTGCGGTTCTGACAATCAAAGTTAGCGGTTTCACACTCGCTACAAACACTACTAGTCTGACTTTCAATGCCGGAATGTCAACCGGCATCTCAACAACGCTTACTAGTCTAGGCAACCCGGCCTCGACTAACGGTTTCGCAGGGTCGGTATCGATTACAAGCAGTGTAACTGGACCCGGAAAACTAACAGTCACATGCAAGTCGCCCCTCACCTTAACCCCGAGCGGAACTGTTTCAGGTACCTGTTCGTTCACCAGCACAACTGCCGGAACTTACACCGTAACGCTAACAGGCACGGGCGGAACGAATAACGACATGAAGAACTCGACGAGCATCACAATCACGATCCTGACCGTGTCAGGCTTCAAACTCTCTCCAAGTCCAACCTCAATAACTGTCTACTCTGGAACTCCAGGGCTCTCCACTCTGACAGTCACGTCATCAGGTAGCTTCAACCAGTTAGTCACTATCACAGTGGTTGCATATCCTTCACCACTCAGCTGCATTATGACCCCTGCCAGCGTTACTCCTCCGGCGGGGGGCACTGCAACCATCACCCTCTCATGCTTCGGTCCAGCCGGTGTCTACACAGTCACCCTCACGGGGGCTAGCACCGGGTTTGCCTCACAAACAGCCACCGTAACCTACAAGGTACAAGACTTTGTTCTAACGGCATCGGCGCCGAGCACAGTTGACTCCACGAAATTAACAACATCAACCATAACAATTACGTCCCTGACCGGATTCTCAGGAACAGTGTCTCTGACGGCTACTCCATCTACGAGTCTGACAGCAAGCCTCAGCAGCAATTTGATCATGGGAGGCTCTGGCACCTCTACGCTAAGCATCAGCTCCACGACAGCCGGCACTTACACCGTAACAGTCACAGGAACCAGTGGTTCGCTTTCTCACTCCGTCTCCCTATCGGTTCAAGTGGTTGACTTTCAGATATTCGCCAGCCCCACAATAGTGAGCACAACCCCCGGTGTCGCTGTCACGTCAGCGATTACATTAACCCCAATCAACGGATTCACTGACGCAGTTACTCTAACAACAAGCGTTTCGCCCGCAACCGGACTCACTTGCGCGATCGCTCCAACCAGCATAACCGGAGGTTCAGGCATCAGCACACTGACATGCACGGGAACTGGAGGTTCTTACACGGCCACAGTCACAGGAACTACCAGCGCATCGCTTTCCCATACCGCAATGGTCACAATCAACGTCCTCGACTTTCAGCTCACCACCACTCCAAATGCCATATCCGTCGCGGCGGGAGGATGCACAGCGAACCCCGTCAACGTGATCTCTCTCGGAGGATTCGTAGGCACCATAGCACTAACTACAAGCGCGCCTTCGGGTCTCACTGCAACCCTCGCTCCTACAACGATCATAGACTCAGGAACTTCAACTCAAACAGTGTGCGCTGCGGCCGCAACGCCTACAGGACCCTACACAGTTGCCGTGCTGGGAATTAGCGGTAGCGTCAGCCACCAGACAACAGTTGCCATAACGGTGACCTCAGGAACCTCTACCACGCCACCAGTTATCTCGCAAGCGACTTGGAACCACCGATTCTCCCTATCCAAGTACAACAATGTCCTTACCTTCAGGCTGGGCGCATTGAACCCATCAACTGTCACAGAATACGTCAGCCTAAGAGTAGTTGCAACCGATAGCACAGGCGTCGATAGCTTCATCCTAAACAGCGCAGTAATGGCGTTATCTCCGGGACAGAACCTAGTCCACATAGACTTGAGTCAAACATTTACACAGTCACAAGTCGGAGAAACATTCACCTTTAACATCTCAATCCAATGGGGGCTAACAGCCGCTACCGACCCCGCGCAACTTCCCTTCAACAGCACGGCCAACAACGGCCAACCAACATCTGGCTCCTTCACCGTTCTCCCGTAGAACGGGAATGTGTCAGCCCACCACAGTCCTATTTCTTTGTAGCTATCTTCCAGTCTGTCATAGCTATCTTGAGGGCGATGTCGGAGGCTCCATGAGAACCTGCGTCGATTGGTACTCGTTAGAGATACTATGAAGAATTTCGCGCCGGGGGGCCCAGCAAACGATGGCGTCATCGATATCGTAGATGCGGGTGTTGTGGTGGCAAACTATGACACGTTCACATAAGCTTCACGAAATAGATCCTTTCAGCTGACCCCACCGGTCGTCTACATACTGCTATTGTGATCTACAGCCATCATAGCCTAAACATATACTCGGTCGAACACCCAGTTATTCGCAATCCACGATCCTAAATCGAGGAACTCATGATTAGAAAGGAAAACTCCGCCCGAACAAACTTTGTGACCAGTATTGAAAGTAGCTCGCCAATCTCGAGACTAAAGTACAGTCAGAGTAGGAGCATCACTGCTGTCCAAATAATGGACAAAAAAGCGCTCCAATTTACCAGCCTCAAAGCCTTTGGAAGGTAACCTTGGAAACGCTCTCAAATCGCCAATGTCCAAGATGCGGTCATGCAGACCTGAATGTCTACTTCTCCGGCAATACTGATGAGAAACTAGGCGCCTGGTGCGAGAATTGCAATCTCAAAGCATACTTCGATGGAGACGAGCTGATCTCCATGAAGTATTCCTGACAGATCACAGCGGGGTATTGTAAGCAATGGCCAAACTCATGGTGTCAATAGGAGAAGAGAACTTCAGACTCCTTAGCCTTGAAGCGAGAGAACGCGGAATAACGCTCCAAGAACTCCTGCGGGCTGTCATCGTGCCAGACTGGGTCCGATTCAGTAATATCTCGAAGATTCGGCTAGAAAACGCTACGATTGCACCTCTAAGAGCCAGAAAGGACAACGAAATCCTCTCTGTCTACGGCCGGCCTCGAAGCTAAGGGAGCTAAGATCTAAGGATATACGTAGATTGTCAGTATAATCCATCGAGATTACTTATTCGAAACCTCGAAAACCGTGAATGTCTAGGGATATTTACGGTCACTTGGAGAGCTGCTGCCATTGCAACATACGCGATAGGGCTGATCGTTGCGGGAGTCTACGGATACGTAGTTACAACAACTGCTCAGGTACAGAATGCGTCTTCCGTGTGTTTGCCGGCGTCGAGCGGAGGTAGTTCTTTGCCCGATTGTTTGCCCAGCGAAACTCTTTCTGAAACAGGATCAGCCTTGATGTATCCAATGTTCAACCTATGGATTCACAACTTCACCAACCTATATCCAAATGTTAGAATCAATACTCAAAACACAGGAAGTGGCCAGGGACAAGCGTACGTAGAGAAAGGCATCGTCCAGATAGGAGGCTCTGCCGCCTTTCTGACCGACACCCAACAAGCTGCGAACCCGAACATTCTGAATATTCCGCTCGCCGTGACAGCCGACATAATGGACTACAATATCATCTACCCGAACACAACAAATCCCAAGAACTTACCTCAGTCAACTCGCTGGGCGGACCTGCCAGTCTGCAAGAATAATCCGGCCGTATGTCGTCTCAACTTCACAGCGACCCTTTTGACCCAGATTTACAACAGCACCGTTTATTATTGGGACGACGCGCGAATCAAACAAGTCAACCCAGGCGCAGCCGCATTTCTCCCCCACGAACCGATCTACGCGACCTACCGATCAGATGCAGCTGGCGACACGCTATTCTTCACTCAATACTTGTCGAGCGGAGACTCATGGTGGACCAAAGATCCCCAACGGACTGGACTCACTGTAGTTTGGCCAAGTTGCGTTGTGAATGCGACCATTCCGGCGTGTCCTCAAAGCGCATTAGGTAATCCTGGGATCGTAATAGCCACTGGACACCGTGCGGGCTCACTATCGTACGTCTCCGTCGAAGCCCTGGACCAGTGGGTCTTGTGCAATACAGGGAGCGACCTCTGCTCCGATTACGCTCCTCTCGACTATGGTCTTCTTCAAAACCAAGCTGGCAAGTTCGTTGAGGCAACTTCAACCAACATACAGAGCGCCCTCAACGCTACCGCTTCTCAGACCCCGGCGGATGAACGCTTCTCGCTCGCCAACGCCCCAGGGCCGAACTCGTATCCGATCGTCGGCTATGGATACGCACTTGTGAACAAACAACAGATTACCCCAGACTTCGCGGTTGTCCTAAGGACATTCCTAAAGTTCTGCCTCCTATCAAACTACGGAAGCTCACTGAGCTACCTCAACGTATACCACTTCGTTCCACTACCTAGCATCGTGCGACAACTGAGCCTCAGCCAAGTGTCAATCATTGGCCCAACCTGATCCAAGAGAATGAACGTAGAGTTGGCCAAGCTCAGGACCGTAGACAGAGTCTACAAGTGCCTCTCTGGTGCGATCGGAAGCGCGGCAGTAATTTTTCTAGGCTTGGCCCTCGCGGTTCTACTCTACTACGCCTATCCATCAATCCTACTCAATGGAGTTGAGTTCTTTAGAGGAACAAGATGGAGTGCGCAACTGGGCGGGAAGATTGTCACCCTCAATGGCGTACGGACGATCAACGGAGACTCATTCGGAATCCTCGTATTCGTCGTAGGCACCTTAGCCTCGTCCACGATAGCCGTCTTGCTAGCAATACCTGCAGGGATAGGAACTGCAGTATTCCTCACTCAGGTCGCTCCCCCCAAAGTCGCCGCTCCCATCTCCTTGATGATGGAAACGCTGGCAGGGATTCCCAGCATAATCTACGGGTTCTGGGGCTTTCTGGTTCTCGGTCCGTTCCTCGTGAACGACTTCGAACCTCTCATCGCTCAACACTTGGGATTCATTCCCTTCTTAGCTGGACCCGTGGGAGGCACCTCTGGCCTGTTAGCTGGGGGAATTATTCTAGCAATCATGATCATCCCGATCATAGCCTCAGTCAGCCGAGACACGATGATCAGAACACCGAAGGAGCTCAAGGAAGGTGCACGGGCCCTCGGTTCGACTCGATGGGAGGTGACGCGACGAATAGTCCTTCCGTTTGCAAAGACTGCGATTGTGGGGTCGATTATCCTAGGACTTGGCAGGGCACTGGGTGAGACTATGGCGATAGCTATGCTTCTGGGGGCAGGAAATCATCAGCTACCCACAAGCATCTACTCTCCAGTAAGCACTATTGCAGCATTCATGCTGCAAGAATTGAACATCGCCAATGCGGAACCTACTGGAATCGACATTGCCGCGCTGATGGAACTTGCGATAGTACTTCTCATGATAACTGTTACCGTTAACGTCATAGCTCGGCTTCTAATCAAACAAGGCTTTGCGGGTAGCTCAGAAAACGTTGTGAGGGTCTAGCGTTTCGGAGGACTATTGAAATGGACGACCCGGTTGAACAAGTTCGACTCCAGGAGATTCTGCCACAGCACACTTGGCAAGATCCCAGAGTAATTCTACGTTATAGAAGGCGTCGAGCTCTCGGCCACCTGGTCGCTGTCCTGGCGGTCGTATGCATTGTCATAGTTCTTTCTCCGCTTCTGGATATCGCGTTCATGTTCTTCTATCGGGGAGCGCTGGCGATATCCATTCCAAATCTAGCGATGACAAGCTCCGACGGAGGTCTCGCCAATGCCATTGTTGGAACTTTGCTTATCACTGCACTAGCGGGGCTAGTTGCAATCCCGATAGGAGTAATAGGCGGAATATATCTCGCTGAGTTCTCGGGACAAAGCAGGTATGCCCAGTCCATACGTTTTATCGCAGACGTTCTTTCCGGGGTCCCTTCGATCTTGCTCGGTTACATCAGCTTCGTAATCTTCATTCTGTACTTCGGGTGGGGAAGAGGTGGGGTAGGCAGTGGAGGATCACTTTTGGCGGGAGCCATCGCCCTCTCGGTCCTAATGCTTCCTTATGTCTTGAGAACGACTGAACTTTCATTGCGAAAAGTGCCCAACAGTCTCCGAGAGGCAGCCACTGCTCTCGGAGCAACGAAGGCACAAATGATTAACAGGATGACTCTTATCCTCGCCCTGCCTGGGATTCTAACAGGGGTCATCCTTTCAGCTAGTATCGCCATAGGCGAAACCGCTCCTCTACTGATCACAGCCGGCAACTCCAACTACTACTCGGCATGTCTTACTAGCTGTCCCACTAGCTACCTAACCTATTTGATCTGGAACTTTGTCACGAGCGCTAACTCGATCAACGGCGAGAGCCTAGCTTACCTCTCGGTCTTTCTCCTAATGTCATTTGTAATAGGACTGAACATAATAGCCAGAGTCGGGCTTAGGCGATTCTCTAAGATCTAGAGCCGGGCCGGTCGAAAATGAACCAGGTTGAAGCGATTTGGGTCGGAGTTGAAACCTGTCGTTGACTGAACTTGTAACCGTCGATAAACAATTCACTTCGGCCGCTCAAGTCTCCCTGTCCACTCAACAGAAAGAATCGTTCATCAGACTCGAAGCCGTCAATGCGTACTACGGACGCTTGCAAGTCTTGAAGGGTATCAGTCTCGACATCGTTGAAAACCAAGTCCAAGCAATAATGGGACCATCAGGGTGCGGAAAGACAACTCTGATTCGTATTCTAAACCGAATGAATGATGACGTTCCCGGGTTCCGTCTCGAAGGCAAGGTCATCATTCAGAATGACAACATCTACTCCAAGCAAGTCGATCCCGTCCTGCTAAAGCTGAGAGTTGGCATGGTCTTTCAGGCTCCCAACCCATTTCCAATTTCGATCTACGAAAATGTCGCCTTTGGACCCCGAATTCACAAAATGTTCCGAAAGAAGAGAGAGCTGAATCTCATCGTAAGGGAAAGCCTGGAGCGAGCTGCGCTCTGGGAAGAGGTCAAAGAGAGATTGGACGACAACGCTTTGAAATTGTCCGGGGGACAACAGCAACGGCTGTGCATAGCACGAGCCCTCGCCGTTAGGCCCCAAATATTGTTGATGGATGAACCTGCGTCCGCCTTGGACCCAGGGTCCACGTCTAAGATAGAAGAGCTAATCGTCGATCTGAAGCAGAACTACACTGTCATAGTGGTAACTCATAACATGCAGCAAGTAGCAAGAGTAGCGAACAATGTTGCCTTCCTGTACAAGGGAGAAGTCGTAGAGGTCGGACACGCCCCGGACATTTTCGAGAACCCGACAAACGCCCTAACTGAAAAATACATACGGGGCACTCTCATCTGAGAACCTTGACAGTCCAAGACTCAACCACGGTTACCAAATTCGATCCGAGAGTGATCTTTCATTCTCTATCATCCCATCACGCGAAAGAAAGTGCGAGACGAAATGAAGATCGTATCGCTACTATTGTGAAGTATGGATATACGTCGCTAGGCAGTATACTCAGTCGATAGCCGATTTATCATTCGCCGCTCAACTCGACGGACGGAAAGATAAAATGAACATCAGAAAAATCAAACTAGCTAGTACCATATCAATCGCAATCATCGTCTTGCTTGTGATTCCAACAGTTACTGGAGTTCCGAGATCTCATAGCATTAATCCAGCGGGACCCAGTTTACCATCAACAGACCCCATGCAGTTCAACGCAACTCTTCACGCTCGAGGAGCATCATTTCCAGCCCCAATGATATTCAACTGGATACCAACCTACCAATCCCAAACTCCCGGCGTTACCATAAGCTACCAGTCAGTAGGCAGCGGCGCAGGTCAGCGAGCCTTCATGAACAAAACCGACGACTTTGACGCGTCTGATGCACCCCTCTCAGTAGCCCAGAGATACCTTACCCCTAACGTCCTACACATTCCAGAAACAATAGGCTCAGTAACCCTCTCCTACAACCTACCAGGTATCACCGCCTCTCTCAACCTAACCGGTGCAATCATTGCCCAGATCTACCAAGGACAAATTCTGAACTGGAATGACCCCGCAATCCAAAACCTAAACCCACATGTCTCACTACCCGCCCATCAGATCACCACCGTCCACAGGTCCGATAGTTCCGGAACTACTTTCATCTTCACCAGCTTCCTTTCCCAAGACAGTGCATCTTGGGCGGCTGCAGTCGGGGCCAATACTGCCGTCATGTGGCCCGGAAGTCCCACAGGAAGTCCACCGCCAATCTATCTCACAGGAAACGGTAACGGGGGAGTCGCATCCGCAATTGCCTCGACTCAATACTCGTTCGGCTACGTGGAATTGAACTATGCGCTCGCGAATGGCTTCACATTCGCCCAAATCCAGAACCCAACGGGCAATTTCATCCTACCTTCACTTACAACCACGAGCTTCGCAGTCCAGAACTCATCGACAATCCTCCCAACCGGGAGTGGCGACTGGTCAAGCGTTAACATGCTCAACCGCCCTGGCTCGCAGACGTACCCAATTGCCAGCTTCACCTACTTCCTCGTGTACAAGGAACTCAATGTAATTCCATCTATGGACATGAATGAGACCTTCCAAGCTAACGCATTGATCAATTTTCTTTACTGGGCGGTCAACAAAGGGCAACAGTACACCAGCGCTCAGTTCTACGTCCCACTGCCGCTGTTCGTCAGGCAACTCGACAATCAGACCATTCAGTCCATAACCTTCACGACACCCTCAAAGATTAGCAGAACTATCCACCTCAGTGAGAGCGCCGCCGGAGGATGGAATGGAACCGGCACTATTGGGCCAAGCATAACCATCTACAGTGGAGATACCATCAACCTTCTACTGTCAAGCACTGACTCTGCCGTTCACCAATGGTACGTAGACTACAACAACAACGGAGTCATGGACCCCAACGAAGTACCAACCGCGTCATCTACCTTCAACTCGCCGACACCAACAGCTTCGCTACCAATAACTCCAGCGATCGGCATCAACGTCCCAGCGTCAGGCACCTTCACCTACCGGGATGCGAACGACGCGGCTAACATAGGAACAATACAAATCATCCAACAACAAATTGCAGCACCGTACCTTGTCCCATCATCTCTGACCGCCAGCAACGCACTCAAGATCGACAGCTCAAAAGTCACAACAGTAGGGAGCCTCATCATAAACATGCGAACACTTACGTTCTCTGGCAACATAACAGAGGCTGCGGTCGACTCAACATCTGGAACAGTAACGTTCGCCAAGGCCTATCTCGTCCCTGACATTCAACTACACACAGTTCCAAACACACCGGGAGTTCAGGTGCGCTTCGTCTTCAACGCCGGAGTGCTCCCCTACCCTGCAAGTTCGATCGGATTCCTACAACTCATCGGCACCTCAACTACCCTCAACAACATACTCACAAGAGAAGTTGACATGGCGGCATACGGTTTCGTCTCAATCGTCGACATCGGAGTTGTCTTTGCAGACTACGGCTTCTCCGTTGGAAATCCAAGATACAACCCACAGGCTAACCTAACAGGAACTGGAACAGTCAACCTCAACGACGTCAGCATCGTAGCACTAAACTACGGTTCCCCAGTCTTCCGCTAGGCAAACAGAAGCGTGAATCAAAAATTCCCTCCCCTTTTTTCGGGCAGTATCGTCCGGCTATCTCGAGCTTGTATTCTGATGAATGATCCGCTCTTAACCTGGATTTGTGATAGGGAATTTCGAACATTCAGAGGTAGAATCCTATGAACAAACGAGTTCTATTACTTTCACTGATTCTCGTGACCTTGGTGATTCCGGCTGCCCCACGGTTAGTCCACGGAGCAGTATTGACAGGTCAGGTCTACATTGATCCACAAGCGATAAACTCCACCCTTTACCCCTTCGGTTCTCTCTTCAATGTCACTGTGCAAGTTGCGGGGATGGACTTTTATGACGGATGGGATGTTTCTGTTCAAAGCAATCCTTTGGTAATCCGGCCAGTCAACGTCACTTTTGCGGGGAATCTCTTTGAAACGAAGTACTCGATTCCTCCTTCAGGAATTCTTCAGGTGGCGAGTTGCCTCAACGGTGTTGGGCAGGGTTGCCTCCCCACTGACGGTCCCGGAGTTGCTCATTCGGCCGCGTCGTTGTTTCCCCCACCGACTAGAAGCATGATCCCCTCTCCAATCGACGGGACTCTCTTGACAATCACGTACAACGTAACTGGTACCTCTGGCTCTAGTAGGATCGAGATCATCGATAGCACTTTTGCAAACGGGACGAGCACAGGGGTTCCTCACATGATTGGCTCCCGGGCTGTTTATGGAGTAGAACGGCCAGATTTCGGGGTCTATGCCAATCCTCGCAGTCTTGGTGTGTATCAGGAGTCGAATGTTACTACAATGATAACGGTAAACAGTTTTGCAGGATTTGCGGGAGTGGTGAATCTTACCTCGTCGAATGAGCTAGAGACAGTTTTTGCCCAGCGGACATTGAGAGTTGTTGCTAACGGGACGGCGAGCACTCAGCTAACCCTCATCGCCTCAGCGAGGACGCTGGCATACGATTACCCTAAGATAACGATAACTGCCTCGAACGCCACGCTTTCTCGTTCCGTCTATCTCAATGTGAACGTCTTCACCTTTCCGGACTTCTTGTTTGAGGTCACTCCGAGTCTGCTCAGGATTCATGCTGGCAATGCTGAATACGACGATCGTATTGCAGAGTGAGAATGGATTTGCTGGGAACGTAACTCTAACCGTTCAGGTTCCCACGAACGTCACATACGTTCTCAGTCCTTCCAGACTTGCCCTCGCATCAAATGGCTCTTCGCGAGCAAGTCTCAATATCTCAACCCCGGTGCTTGCTTTGCCTTTCATTTATCTCATCAATGTAACAGCAGTCAGCCCTCAGAGCAAAGCCCCTGGCAGTCCGTTACTCGTGCGTACCCAGGTTTTGATAGTCAAACCCCCACCGCCCTCTTTCACCATCACTATCAACCCGGCCACCATTGTTGTGCGTGCCGGGCTAACTTCAACCGTCACGATCAATGTAAGGAGCGTGGACTATTTTTGGCAGTATGTCTATCTCTCGGCAACGATGAGTGGTGGGGCAGCTAGTTTCGACAGCAATAGCTACTATGTGCCTCTGCCCAACTCAAAGTATGCAAACATTACTGAGTCGGTGAACTTTACACTTTCAGTCTATGTCCCAATTGATCAGGTGCCTGGACACTACATCGTGCTTCTGAGCGTGTACCAGAGTCCTCTGACGCAGACGATAGGAATCCCGGTAGTCATCACTTCACTATCTCCGTTTCACAGCGTATCAAACCCGACCATTCTCGGGTTGAGTCCTTTGATCTATTTTGGAGTATTGGGTGTGCTCGTTATTCCATTCATCGCCCTCAGTGTCTACACGTATAGGAGAGCTCGAGAAGAGGAGGATGAAGACTGGAAGGCCTAGGAGTGAACCTGGACGCTAAACTTGACACTCTACTAGTCCAAGAACGCTCGACTGATTATCGGGCGGTGTGAGTCCTATTCGGGGTCAAAGGGCAGGTAGTTGCGATGAAAAGGACAATCCTTCCTGAGTAGTAACTGAAGGAACTAGTTGCAAGACTCCAAAAAAAAGTATGCGCATATATCGATGGGAAAGCAATCTTTCTCCCACACGCTCGAAAATAGCAATCGGCAGGCTGTTCTGTTTCAAACCGACACGGACAAAACAAGCCCTGATCACAAATTGGGGCAGGCGGTTCAGTAGCCACGCTTATTCTAGGCTTCTTCCTAGGGTAAGAATACCGTTTCGAAGATCACTATCCAAGCTCATTCTGAGTTGTAAATGCGAGTTCTCGCCGAGAAACGCTTAGGCTGGCGAGAGCTCTCTAGAAAAAAGGGGCCAACAATATTATCCTCGCGACGCGCGAGTGCTCTTTGGGAAACCGTCTATCTAGGGAATACCGTTTCAGACCTAGGCTCCCCTTCTAAGAGTATCTGTCCGTGACGGAACTGCGTTTCTTCTGAAAAAGGAATATTCCAATCCAAACCGTGGTGTCCGAATGACTACGCAATGTTCAGACCCGTCAAGATTCGAGCGACTGTCGTACATCCAACTTTGCCAGAGAACACGGTTCTCCAATTGTTCTCGTCTAGGAACTATCATGTTGATCGCGTTTCTCGTAGGTTGTTAGGTTTATTAAACGGCCGATTACTTTCACTCGCCCAGCCCGGTAGGTCGGACTCCACCCGTCCATCCGCTGAGGTAGTAGCAAGTAACTTGGTCAAGAAACAGATCAAAGAGAAGGAACCCTCTTACGACATATTCAAACACGACCTCGTCCCCAAACACGTCCTACTCAAACCCAACGAAGCCAAGGAAGTTCTAGAACGGTATCATATCAAACCCTTCCAGATACCCTATGTCAAATCGACGGACCCAGCAGTACGAGCCATCGGCGCCAAGCCTGGAGACATTGTCAAGGTCATCCGTAAAAGCGCTACCGCAGGCGAATCTGACTTTTACCGGTATGTAGTAGAAGACTTTTGAAAAATAGTTTCTTGAAAGTGAAAATTTGGCAGTAACAACAACCCAGCTCTGGAACCTAACCAAAGAATTCATACACGACAGCGGACTAGTACGACAGCACATCGACTCCTACAACGACTTCGTAGAGCGAGGACTCCAAGCAATCGTAGACGAAGTAGGAGAACTACCAATAGAGATAGGAGACTACCCGCTCAAAATCAAACTAGGCAAAGTCGAGATAGGCGCACCCCGAGTAATCGAAGTAGACGGCACAGAACGATCCATCTACCCTGCTGAAGCGCGAATCCGCAACCTCACCTACGCCGCTCCCTTACACATGGAGATGATTCCAGTTATTGGAGAGCGTGAAGGACAGCCCGAGATGGTCTATGTTGGCGATCTGCCTGTCATGCTCAAATCCCGGATCTGTCTTCTCTCCAAACTCTCCGCGGACGATCTTATCGGCGTTGGAGAAGATCCTCTCGACCCCGGAGGGTATTTCATTGTCAACGGATCCGAGCGAGTGATAGTTGCGCTCGAGGATCTCGCTGCGAACAGAATCCTCGTCGATATTGAACACACGGGCGTAAACCCAACTTACAAGGCCAAGATCTTCTCAACAACCGTCGGGTTCAGAGCCCGCATAGAAGTCACTCTCAAGGCTGACGGCGGCACCTATGTCACAATGCCCGGGATTCCCAGCGATATACCATTCATGATTCTCATGCGGGCACTAGGTTTCGAGGAAGACGCAAAAGTCGCGGAACTGGTGAGCATGGACCCGCCGATCCAGAACGAACTTGAGGGTTCATTCGAGAAATCTCTCGAAGCGACCAACCAGAGAGACGCACTCCTATACTTGGGAAACAGACTTGCGCCAGGACAGGTAGACGAGTACAGGCTTAGAAAAGCAGAATCAGTTCTGGACAGAAACTTTCTCCCGCACATGGGCCGCGTCCCTGCCGATCGGAGAGAGAAGGGGCTCTTCCTTACAGAAATCGCGACACGCATAATAGAAGTAAAACTTCAGAGAAGAAATCCTGACGACAAGGATCACTACGCTAACAAACGTCTCAAACTAGCCGGGTCTCTACTCGCCGAGCTTTTCAGAATATCCTTCCGAAACCTTACTCGTGACCTAAAGTACCAGCTGGAGAGAATTACCATTAGACGTCATATCGAATTCTCCATAGCCAACGCAATTCGGCCTGGGATAATCACCGAGAGAGTACAGCACGCCATCGCGACCGGCAACTGGGTCCGAGGAAGAATCGGTGTCACACAACTGCTCGACAGAACAAACTTCGTCAGCACGCTAAGCCACCTCCGCCGCCTCCAATCACCCCTAAGCAGAAGCCAGCCCAACCTGGAAGCCCGCGATCTCCACCCAACCCACTACGGTAGACTGTGCCCTGACGAGACCCCTGAAGGCTCAAACTGTGGACTGGTCAAGAACCTAGCCCTCTCAAGCAGCATCAGCGTGGGAATCGACCCCCATGAGATGGTTGAGAAGCTCCGCCGAATGGGAGTCATACCCATCGAGGAGTCTGACAAGAAACTCCGCGCGACAGGCGGGAAAGTAGTCGTTGACGGTATCATCGCCGGCTATTCCAAAGATCCGATGGCCCTCGCAGAAGAGCTGAGAGACTACAGACGGCAGGGCAAGATAAGTGCCGAAGTCAACTTTGGATATCACCCGCCAGAAGTTGAGAGTGGAAGAAAAGAGCTCTACATCAACTGCGACCCGGGCAGAGTCAGACGCCCCCTGATCGTTGCCGATGGAGGGAGACCCAGACTCACCGAAGAACACCTAGCCTCGGTGGACGATGGCCGCCTAAACTGGCAAGACCTTGTCCGGAGCGGAGTAGTAGAACTACTGGATGCAGACGAAGAAGAAAATGCCCTCGTGGCAATGTACGAGCACGAGCTTCGAAAGGATCACTCCCACCTTGAAATCGCCCCCTACGTAATGCTTGGGATAGCTGCAAGCCTGATACCTTTCCCGGAGCACAACCAGTCACCCCGAAACGCGTACGAATCCGCAATGGCAAAACAAGCACTCGGCGTTTTCTCTACAAACTTCTTCACACGTGTCGACTCACGCTCCCATCTCCTCCACTATCCCCAGACACCCATTGTACAGACAAAGCCCATGGAGGTGTTCAACTATCTAGAGAGACCATCAGGCCAGAACGTCGTGGTGGCAATCCTCTCCTTCCAAGGATACAACATGGAAGACGCCATCATCATCAACAGATCATCAGTAGATAGAGGACTATTCAGATCCACATTCTACCGAATCTACGAGGCAGAGAGCCGACAATACCTTGGAGGTCTGAGAGACAAGTTCGAGATTCCCGAGGCCGGTATCAGAGGCTACAGAGGAGACCGCTACTATCGACTCCTCGAAGAGGACGGCATGATCTCGCCCGAGGCAGAGACGACAGGAAACACGGTCCTAGTCGGTAGAACGAGCCCTCCACGATTCTTGGAAGAATACCGAGAGTTTGAGGTGAAGGGTCCAACCAAACGCGACTCTTCCGTAACAATGCGGCCTTCCGAACAAGGCACGATCGACCAAATATTCGTGACAGAATCCATAGAGGGCAGCAAGTTAGTCAAGGTCAAAGTCAGAGACCTACGCGTCCCAGAGCTAGGCGACAAGTTCGCCTCACGCCACGGGCAGAAGGGAGTCATCGGGCTCCTTGTTCCGCAAGAAGACATGCCTTTCACAGTCGACGGCGTCGTTCCCGATGTGATAATCAACCCGCACGCCATCCCGTCCAGAATGACCATCGGCCAGTTCGTAGAGACATTAGGAGGAAAGGCCGCGTCTCAGATGGGTGAGATAGTAGACGGGACAGCTTTCGAGAACATTGGCCCCGAGGCCATAGGCGACATCCTCACCAAGCTAGGATTCGAGAGCAGCGGCCGAGAAGTCCTTTACAATGGAATCACGGGAGAGAGACTTGCAGCCGACCTATTCATTGGCGTCGTCTACTACCAGAAACTGCACCACATGGTCTCGGACAAGATGCACGCCAGGGCCCGCGGCCAGGTTCAAATGCTTACACGCCAGCCCACGGAAGGAAGAGCCCGAGGTGGAGGACTCCGCTTCGGAGAAATGGAGCGCGACTGCCTCATCGGACACGGAGCCAGCGCACTATTGCGAGACAGGCTCCTGGAAGAGTCCGACAAGTACGTAGCCTACGTCTGTGAGATCTGTGGAACCCTCGCCTACCACGATATCAAACAGAACAAGTACATCTGCAGAATTGACGCCGAGAAAGCTCAGATCTCTCCCGTCGCAATATCCTACGCGTTCAAGCTACTAGTGCAAGAACTCATGGCGCTCGGGATAGCGCCTAGACTGAACCTTGAGGAGAGAGCCTAGCCATGGCACTCGCAACCGTAGACGAGGCAGCGAAGGTCATCCAGAGCATACGCTTCACACTATTATCTCCAACAGAGCTGAGAAAAATCTCAGCCGTTGAGATACAGGCAGCAGACACCTACGACGAGGATGGAGTGCCCATTGTCTCAGGTCTAATGGACGGCAGACTCGGAACTCTGGAACCACGTCAAAAGTGCAAGACATGTGGCAACACAGCCTCCGCTTGTCCGGGACACTTTGGACACATCGAGCTATCCGAACCCGTAATTCACGTCAGCTTTGCAAAGCTAACACACCGTCTCCTATCAATTACCTGTCGGAACTGTGGAAGAATCCTCCTCACTGAAGAGAAGATCGAGAAATACCGAGCCAGATATACAGAGCTGAAGGAGCGTCTGAACACAGTACCAGACGCGTTTCTAGACGAGATAATCAGAGACGCGAAGAAAACCCAACAGTGTCCTCACTGCAGCCAAAAACAGTATCCTATCGAGCATGGAAAACCAACAACATTCCACGAGATCGTCGCCGAAGGTGGAGCAGTCCGGCTAACACCCAGCACCATCAGAGAGCGGCTGGAGAGAATAACTGACGACGACCTCATCCTATTGGGCTTGGACCCGAAAGCCGCGAGACCAGAATGGGCAGTCCTCCAAGTCATGCCTGTCCCGCCTGTCTCGGTTAGGCCAAGCATCACCCTAGAGTCGGGAATCCGATCAGAGGATGACTTGACACACAAGCTTGTCGACATCATAAGGATCAACCAGAAGCTCAGCGAGGCACTCGAATCCGGCGTACCCATCAACATCATCCAGGAACTGCACGAGCTACTCCAATACCACGTAACAACCTACTTCGACAACGAAGTCTCAGGTCTCCCTCCCGCGAGACACAGGTCGGGAAGAGCCCTCAAGACCCTCGTGCAGAGATTGAAGGGGAAGGAGGGAAGATTCAGAGGAAACCTTTCCGGAAAGCGAGTTGATTTCTCTGCCAGGACTGTGGTGTCACCTGATCCAAATCTCGACATTAACCAGGTCGGAGTCCCGCTAGATGTTGCTAGCAGACTAACAATTCCCGAGAAGGTTACCAGCCATAACATCGAGGAGATGAAACGGCTCATCGATAACGGCCCCGATAATTATCCTGGCGCGCTGTACATTGTGCGGCCCGACGGGAGACGTGTGCGCTTGGAATTCGTCACGGACAGGAAGGTGGTTGCAGAGGCTATCCAGCCTGGGTTCGTAGTAGAGAGACATCTCCGGGATGGAGACATTGTGCTGTTCAATCGTCAACCGAGCCTTCATCGCATGTCAATAATGGCACATCGAGTGCGTGTCCTGCCCTACAAGACTTTCAGACTCAATCCTACAGTGTGCACACCATACAATGCCGACTTTGACGGAGACGAAATGAACCTCCATGTTCCTCAGGGAGAAGAGGCACGGACGGAAGCCCGGCTTCTCATGCAGGTACAGGACCAGATTCTCTCACCAAGATATGGTGGACCTATTATTGCTGCCATACGTGACTCACTGACGGCAGCTTTTCTGCTGACTCAAAAGTCTACGACTCTAAACCGCCAAGACGCGTCCAAGCTTATTGCTGCTGCGGGCTATGAGGGTCCAATGCCAGAACCCGTCACGGTCAAGGGAGAGGCGCGATGGACGGGTAAGCAGATCTTCAGCCTAGTGCTTCCTAAAGGATTCAATTTCGTATCAAAGTCAAATCTTTCGAGCTACTACAAGTGCCCGGACGATGACAAGGGTGTCATGCACGACTGCCCATACGACACTTTCGTGGTCATTAAGGATGGGGTCTTAGAACAGGGTGTAATCGATAAGGCTTCGATCGGCGCGGAAAAGTCCGAGAGCCTGTTCCATCGCATTGTCAAGGACTATGGTGCGGAAGAGGCGAGGATATTCCTCAATGCGGTCACGAGACTCTTGGATCGGTTCATGCTTCTACGAGGATTCACATATGCTATGGACGAGCTCCAGTTAGCCCCGGCTACCAAGGAAAAGATCACAAAAGGGATCGCAAAAGCAGAGGAGAAAGTGGATGAGTACATTGAGAGCTATCGGAAGGGCACACTAGAACGGCTTCCTGGACAATCTCTAGAAGAATCTCTAGAGATCTACATCATGAACGAGCTCTCCAGAGCGCGCGACGTTGCTGGAGAATATGCTGACCAGTACTTCCAGATGGACAACAGCGGAGTCATAATGACGCGAGCTGGTGCCAGAGGATCCTCACTCAATATTGGACAGATGACCGCAAACGTTGGCCAGCAGTCTATCCGAGGAAAAAGGATCTTGAGAGGATACCGGGGAAGAGCCCTCAGCTTCTTCAAACCTGGAGACATGCGAGCCGCGCCTCGAGGCTTTGTCTATCACAGTTATCGGGACGGACTGGAACCGATAGAGTTCTTCTTCCACGCAATGGGAGGAAGAGAGGGACTTGTAGATACTGCCGTTAGGACCCAGCAGAGCGGATACATGCAGCGCCGACTAATCAACGCTCTCGAACATCTCAGAGTCGAATACGATTCGACAGTCAGAGACTCTCGAGGCAACATAATCCAGGTCAAGTACGGAGAGGACGGAGTGGATGTCGCGAAGAGCGACCACGGCAAGTCGGTGAACATAGACAGGCTAGTTGAACGTGTTCGTCTTACAATGAAGAAGGGAACGGCGGCCGGGAAGGAGTACGTCGAGGAACAGGTTGACACTTCAAAAGAGATCCTATCACCCCTCACCCTAAACAAGCTCAGACAAACGCTGCTCAGTGCAAAGCTCACCAAGACGGGTGTAGACGAGGCCGTAGCTGGAACAATCGAGAACTACAAACAGGCCCTAGTCGAGCCGGGCGAGGCAGCCGGTATAGTTTCAGCCCAGTCTATCGGAGAGCCGGGTACGCAGATGACGCTTCGAACCTTCCACTTCGCGGGAGTAAGAGAACAAAACGTCACTCTCGGTCTGCCGCGATTGATCGAGATCGTGGACGCTCGGAAGATTCCTTCGACGCCCAACATGACGGTGTACCTGGACGCGAAACATCGTACGAGTCGTGAGAAGGCTCAAGAGGTCGCGACCCTCTTGACTCACACTACTCTCGGAGACATTGCAAGCTCTTTCGAGACAGATGTCACCCGGATGAGGATCGATGTCAAGCTGAACCCTCAAGCAATGAGGGAGAGAGAAGTCACCGTCCAAGAGGTCCGAGAAGCCTTGGTCTTAGCGAACGCGGACGTGAAGGTCGAATCATACTCGGTCGAGATCAAGACTAAGGATCTAGAGATTCCACAGTTCAGACGGTTGGCAGGTAAGCTGACGGTCGCTCACATCAAAGGCATTCCCGCAGTCAAGCGCGCCTTGGTGATTGAGGAGAAGGGTGAATGGATCGTCCGGACAGAAGGCTCCAGTCTGGCACTCGCACTGGAAATTCCAGGGGTCGACACTGCGCGGACAGTGAGCAACAACATCAACGAGACAGCAGTTGTGCTAGGAATAGAAGCAGCCAGGAACGTCATCGTCAAGGAAGCACTCGGCGTTCTCGAGGAGCAAGGCTTAGACGTTGATGTTCGACACGTCATGCTGGTCGCAGACATGATGACCTCCTCAGGCGACGTACTCCAAGTGGGCCGTCACGGAGTCAGCGGAGAGAAAGCGAGCACTCTGGCAAAGGCAGCCTTCGAGATCACTATCCCGACAATCGTGGATGCCGCCGTCAAAGGCATCACGGACACTCTACGGGGTGTGGCGGAGAACGTGATTGTTGGCCAACAGATACCCATGGGCACTGGTCTTATCGAAGTGTCCATGATAATGCCGCGTAAGGGAGGAAAGTAGGCTCTGGTCGACATCAACAAACAGATACGCATGGCCGTAAAGACGGGAAAAGTCGGGTTCGGTAGCAAAGACGCAGTCGTGAGCACTGGATTTGCGCGGGCCAAAATGATTATTCTCGCAAAGAACTGTCGCGAGGCAGAGCGAGACGAGATTCTGCACAATGCTGAAGAGTCAGAGATTCCAGTCTACGTGTTTCCCGGATCTAGTCTAGATCTCGGCGCAGTCTGCGAGAAGCCTTTTCCAGTCTCCGCGATCGTTGTCCGGGAGCCGGGGGATTCTGAGGTCTTGAAGCTGGTCGCTGAGAAAAAGTGATGCTCCAGCCCAAGATCAAACTGACCAGCGAGGAGATGAAGTACATGGCCCTATTCGAAAGCATCACCGGGGCAACGACCCAGGACTGTATTATCGACGAGAAGCTTGAGAGGATCATCTTCGTCGCAAAGCCGGGCGATATGGGCCTAGCGATCGGTAAAGGTGGGAAGAACATCAACATGCTGCGCAATATGACGAGCCGTCAGATAGAAGTCGTCGAGTACGCTGAAACCCCGGAGGCTCTGATCCGGAATAGTCTAGCTCCGGCGCGGCTGAAAGAGGTCCGGGTGACCGAGAGACCGGACAAGAAGATCGTTGTTGTCGAGGTTGATCCACGCGACAAGGCTATTGCGATCGGGAAGAACGGGCGGACCATCGATAAGACGCGCTTGCTTGTAAAGCGCTACTTTGACATTGACCAAGTAGTAGTATCATAAGGCACAGGAATCTCACTCGCGCGTCGCGGGAAAATAATTGTTGGCCCCCTTTTTCCTAGATGACTCTCGCCAGCTGGAATGTTTCTCGGCGAGAACTCTGCCTTAGAACGCAGAATGGGCTTGGATGGTGATCTTCGAAACGGTACTTCTTGCCCTAGGATGAAGCGTGGAATAGGCGTGTTTACAGGATCGCCTCCCTAGTTTTGTGATTCGGGCGTATTCTGTGCTACTCTAATCGGTAAATGTTGGCTATGGATGTAGCGTCATGCTAAAAAGCAAGTCCGAGCCTCCGATCTTCCTTCAAAGGCTTCGAGCATGGTCAAGACCTCTAGCGGAATGTTTGCCGGCCGCAAATTGCGAAAGCGGCGCGCCAGCTTCAGGTGGGCCTATGCTCCATACAAGCGACGCATGCTAGGTCTCGACTACAAAGCAGACCCCTTAGAAGGATCCCCTCAGGCCAGGGCGATCGTTCTCGAGAAAGTGGGGGTTGAATGCCGCCAACCCAACAGCGCAGTTCGAAAATGCGTCCGCGCACAGCTCATCAAGAATGGGAAGGTCGTAACCGCATTCCTACCAGGTGACGGAGCGTTGAACTTCATCGACGAACATGACGAGGTTCAGATTGAAGGAATCGGGGGAGCGGAAGGGAAAGCTTACGGAGACCTGCCCGGGACGAGGTATAGGGTCTTCACGGTTAACGGCGTCAGTCTTGATGCGCTGTTGAAGGGTAAGAAAGAGAAGCCGCGTCGGTAAGTAATTATTACGAAGAACCGGGTCGTTTGCCTGTTACATGTCTTGTCAGATAGAGGTTCGAGTATCTTTTTGAGTAAAAATAGTCCATACCTCTTTTCTAATCAGGGCTAATGGAACGATAGAAATTACAGGAAGCGAATAGAGAAAATTGGCGTTAGTATGGGGAGTCGTCTGCTCCGAGTGCCAGCTACTGGCCGTCGAGAACTGCCCCCACTGCACAAGAGACCTCTGCGAGAAACACAGCGGCCGCCACGACTGCGAAAAACTTCGAGCAAGAGAATACGCAGTCGCAGGCTAAGAAAAGGCCCGGAATATCGCTTAATACGAAGGTAACCGTTCTACACTTAGACCTGGCTCAACTGTGAACGAGAGCGGTCTCGGTTCCACCATATCGCGTCCGGAAATCGCGGAGCCCCATCTCCTCTCCCATAACCAGAACCGTATTCTCCGATCGTCTCTGATAGAAAGGCAGCTTCACAACCTCCGCAGAAACATTGCGCTCTCTAATCTTGATTCCGAAAACGGTTCCCACTTTCGAAATGTTTGGCGGGACGTAGCCCATACCTATGCTGACTCCCAGGGTTGGAGAGAATGTGCCACTCGTAACCTTTCCAACCTTCTGATCCTCCAGAACGATCTCTTGCGCCTGTCTAGGGATTCCCTTGTCTGTGATTTTGAAGCCCACTCGGACTCGAGATGGTCCCTGCTCCCTCTGGGCCTGAATAGGTCCTCGTCCAGCAAAATCAGTCTTCTTGTCTAGCCGTACTGCGAAATTGAGTTTGGCTTCGACCGGAGTTGTCTTCTCGTCAATGTCGTTTCCATACAGGCACATTCCTGCCTCCAATCGCAAGACATCTCTGGCTCCGAGGCCCGAGGGTTTCAGTCCATCATGCTTGCCGGCCGAAAGGAGTTTGTCCCAGACTCTCGATGCATGCTCAGGATGTTGTATCGTCGTGTTCCAGACATAGATCTCGAAACCATCCTCGCCAGTGTAGCCACTGCGCGTCACGAGACAAGAAAGATCTCCCACCCGAACATCTCTGCCTGAATACTTGTCGATCTCCTCTAGCCTAGTCCCAGAGATGCTTCGTAACAACAGTCCAGCCTTCGGTCCCTGAATGGCAAACATTGCCGACTGGTCGGAAATGTCCTTCAATTCTACTTCGTCTTCCCGATGCTTCTCAAGCCAGGCCCAATTCTTGTCTCGATTAGCAGCATTGTACACAACCAGATACTTCGCAGGACTTGTTCGGAAGACCGTAAGATCATCGATTATTCCCCCGCTTGGATTGCAGAGGAGAGAATAGTGTCCCTGACCGATTGAAAGTGATGAAACATCGTTCGTTACGAGGCGGTTGAGAAATCTCTCCGCGTGCTTGCCCTCAACCGTAATTCTTCCCATGTGTGAGACATCGAAGAGCCCCGCATGAGTTCGTACGGCCTTACACTCCGGGATTATTCCCTCGAACCACACGGGCAGCTCGTAGCCAGCATAATCGACAATGTTACCGTGTTTCTTATGATAATCGTAGACTTGGGTTCTCTTCGGCATGATCGGCCTGGCCTTTGGAGTTTCGAGGCTGAGTAGAAAAGGGAGATTACTGTGTTGGTGGAGCCGTCTGGGGACCGATCTTCAATTTCTCAATCATGAAACCCAGTTTGTTTCCACACTTGGGACAATAGCCACCGTTTCGCTGAATGATCTCACTCGGCGTTTCTAGCTCGAGTCCGGTGTAGAGGAGGTCGCCGCACTTGGAGCATGTGATTCTCTGAGGAGACAAATTGTTGCAAAGACCCCGACGATGAGTGTAAATTCTCCGGCCCGGTATTAAAACAGTTCCAGAAGTCGAGCGATGACTAACAGCGGGAAAGCAGGGCTTATTATTGGGGCATCTCAAGAGTCACGCGAGTAGAACTTAGACAACGAGGATTGATCATCGTGGACATGAAAACGAGTCTCTGGAAGCTGAAGAGGTCACTGAACAATTTGGCCTTCAGAATGAGCTTCATCAGACTCGCACCGGGCTCCAGCAGACCCCTGCTGCCAATCGCGGAATTCCTGATCGTCGGATTCACCGTATTCGTTTTGGCCGGCGGGTTATTCGTCCTCACCCAAGGAGGCCAGGGTCTGTTGAATGTAGCAAGCGGATACTCGTTCGTCTATCCCGGAGACATTAACAATCAGACGACTCAGGAAGCAGTCTTCACAACTCTGATCTATGGACTAGGAATCCTAGGGCTCTACATGATGTTCATGAGCACACGCTATGCTTATCGTCCCAAGCGCGCATACGGATATCTTGCGTTCGGGATGATCTTGGCAGTGATCTTCATCATCTCACTATACGTCCTCATCTACGACAAGATAGGCCAACTCTGAGTCCACGGGTAGAGATTAGTCGCTTCTTTCAGAATCGGATTCTACGCCCATCTTCCAAGTATTCTTCTACATTCTGGGCAGAAACCGTGCTTAGCACTATCCGTTCTCTTTCCGCAACGGGCACAAATTCTCGGACTGACTCGACCATGAACAGTCAACGTTCGGCGAAACCCAGGTCCACTGTGATACCCACCGGGTTTTACCATACGGCGCCTCTTCATGATAGTCGCAACTCGGACCCGAGAGTACCTGCGGCGGGAAAAGCAAAGCTTTACCCTGACGGTCGACGTTATGATACAGATCTCTTCGAGCAAGCGGCGAGGGAGAAGATCTAACCGCTGCCGGCCTGGCCGCAGTATCCTGTTGGTCCATTTGGAAATGCGGCCGGACGGCTCACTCCGACATTAGGACGCATGATGCCATTACCCGATGCGACATAAATTGCCAGATAATCAGCGCATCCTTCCCCCAGCGTGAACAAGATGTACTTCTGGACGTTCGTTGTGGATGGAATCGAGTCGTAGTATCCAGATACACATCTAATGTCTCCGTTGCAAACGCTATACTGTACGAATTGTCCCATCGTGAAGAAGTAGACAGTCACACTCACGTTGCTTGTGAAAGACACGTAGTAGTCGAACGTGTCAGGTACTGACCCCTCTCGCCAACCGTTGACAGTCATTGTGCAATCTGGACCTGAACCACAAGAATTCCAGATAGTGTATTGTGGAGACTGCGATGTGATAGCCGGAGCTGGTACCGTGCTTTGATAATTGGGCGGATTGGCTAGCGTATAGTGGTAACCGGTCAGCGAGAAGAAATGCCCCGACGTGGCACCGTACAATCCAACCCCCAAAAGGATAATGATCACCAGCAAGACACCTATCACAGCCTTGTAAGGGCCGGCGGACACGGATGTTTGGGCCGGTGTCGCGGCAGGATAGTAACCAGGGGGTACTGGTTGCGGTTGAGTTTGTGCAGAGATAGTCTTGATGCCGCAATTAGGGCAGAAGGCCGCGTTTTGTTGAAGGGGTGTCCCGCAATTAGAACAATAGGACTGAGTCGTCGCCAATTTCAGTCACTTCAAGTGCCAGTCCAAACAAGATTGTCGGGTTTCTAAAGGCCACGGTGAAAATCTATTATCCATTGTCTAGATTGACCAGGATGATTCCGTAATGTTAACTGGAAAACGGGTCCTTCTTCGCGCTCCCGAAAGAGAAGATCTCAAGTCACTTCACAAATGGCAAAATGATGAGGAGCTCATGATGCTTTCACGCTCCCAGCCTGACCAAGTAAAGTCAATGGTGTCTCTCGAGGCAGAATGGGAGAAAGACCTGAAGGGAGATGACCCAGATGTACGCCGATATATTATCGAAGAGAAATCTAGCGGAAAGGCCATAGGATGGTGCTCGATAAGATTCCACTCCTTTGCACGTAGGTACACCAACGCCGACATCGGATTATGCATCGGAGAGAAGGACAAATGGCGGAAAGGATACGGGACAGACGTAACTCGGCTACTACTTAGAGAGACGTTTGAACAATTGAACCTCCACAAGGTGGGATGGTGGACTTACGAAGAAAACAAAGCGAGCATAGCCCTCGCCAAGAAATTCGGATTCAAGGAAGAAGGACGACTGGTGGATCATAACTTCTTCAACAATCAGTTCCACGACACGGTCGTCCTTGGTCTGCTGAAAGAGAATTACGAAAAGAGACCGATCCCCAAATAGCGTAAGAGTCGGTTAGTTAGGCATTGAGACAATAGTCGCACACAGGTCGTGCTTATCATAAGATCACGCAATAACGATACCACGCACGCTTTGAACTATCATGAAGCGACAAAGCACTCCGAAATTAGTCTACAAACTTCAGCACACTATCTCGACTGGGCGAACAAGCCATCCCAGTTCAAGATATACGAGAATCTGCCTTCAATAACTCTTCCAAAGAATTTTCCTCGACCGGATTCGGAACCGCTAATTGCCATCTCTGGACGCTCCTCTCAGAAGGAAGCTCCGAATCTTGGGCTCGCAGAACTGGCCGAAGTGCTCTACTTCTCTGCAGGACTGACCAGAAAATATCGTTTCGGGGGCGAGCTTCACTATATGCGCGCAGCATCAGCGACGGGCGCACTCTATCCAATCGAACTGTACGTTGTCGCCGGAGATATGCCGGGACTCGAGGCGGGAGTCTACCACTTCGATCCTCTAGGTTTTCAGCTCTCTCGAATAAGGAAAGGCGATTACAGAGCTGAACTTGCCGCAGCAAGCAACGACAGTATATCGATGGCCCCAGCGACCATTGCTCTCACGTCATTAGCTTGGAAGAACGCCTGGAAGTACGAGGCCCGCTCTTACAGACACTGGTTCTGGGACGGCGGAGTAATCGCCGCTAATCTCCTAGCTGTCTCATCTTCCATGGGGATGCCAACAAGAATCATACAAGGCTTCGTAGATCAAACCGTCAACGAACTCTTCGGCTTAGAAGATGGAAAGGAGACAACGGTTTGTCTATCACCGGTAGGCCTAGTACGGCGAGCGTCAACTGATCGCGCGCTGAAAGAAATCGATCCCATCTCCCTCAAGGTCCGTCCTCTCTCGACTGAAGAGAATCAATACGCCGGCATGTGGGAGGCGCATCAAGCTTCGTTTCTCCAAAACAGGGAAGAAGTTGACAATTGGACCAAGGCACAGCAAGCTCAACCGCATTTACCTGAAACGACCTACCCAATCATGCCCCTCCCACCCGCAATGGCTGACGCCGCGGGTCCCAGGAAGCTTGGAGAAGTCATTCTGAAACGAGGCTCAACTCGAAGATTCGCGCGCTCGCCAATCACCACCGACCAGCTATCAAGAGTATTGAGAACCTCAACGGATCCTATTTCCAGCGACTACTTTTCAGGTGGCGACCGCCTCATCGAACTGTACTTTGTGGCTAATGCGGTTGAGGGACTTGATACCGGCTCGTACTTCTACTCAGCAGGGCAAGAATCTCTCGAACAATTGACGCGGGGGCAATTCAGACAGATGTCTGCGTACTTGTGCCTCGGACAACCGCTGTTCGGAGATGCTAGCGTCGTGTTCTTCCTGATGACTCGCTTACAAGATGTTCTTGCAGCTCTGGGCAATCGTGGATACCGCGCGGCTCAGCTCGAGGGTGGAATTGTGGCGGGCAAGATCTATTTGTCGGCATATTCGCTGGATCTAGGCGCTTCAGGCTCCACGTTCTACGATGACGCTGTGACCGAGTTCTTCTCACCTCACGCGAAGGACAAGAGCACGATGATCGCGGTGGGACTCGGAGTTCCCGCCTACAAAGCTGTAGCTGGAAGAGTGCTACCACAGTTTGCTTAGATGGAAATTCTTTCCGTGCAGTTGTTCTCGCTCTATTCAGCTGCATGCGTATGGCTTTTAGAGGGTCTCGGGTGCGGGAGTGCACGACGAAGGGTGAAAACAAGGAATGAGCAATAAGATGAAGTTCATGCAGATGCTTGACTCTCAGACTTACCGAGTTCTACAGAAAGAGGCCAAGAACAGAGGAGCGTCCATACAAGAACTGCTCAGAACAGTAATAATTCCTGACTGGTTGAGCGAACACAGGAGAAAGGAACGACCCTAGTAAGGGACTCAGTTCGTCTGAACGGTCTTGGCTTCCAAGATCGCGCCTGGTCTTTGAGAAGGTTGCGCAAGATCTATCGTTTCAGTCTTCGTTGCTAGTGTTTCGAGCATTAGGATCTTTTTTTCCAGCTCAATGATTTTCTTGTGCTGGCCAAACAGCATAGAGAAGAACAATGGCACTTCCTTGATAGTAGAGACCATGGTACTAGCGTAGGGAGCGTAGAGCTTGCACTGGTTGAGAAGATCCTGGAACACCAGCTTGTCGTCAGTCCGAAGAAATTCTTGGAACTTTCTCAGCTTAGCAATTTCTGCTTCCACGACCAATCGCCATGAAGGAATTGTTCTTCCCGACACTGAGCCTCCGAAGAGCTTGAACCTTAAGCAAGATAGCATACGCGAATAATAACAAGAGGTAGACCCGTAAGTAACACCTTGGAGCAGAGTGAAACTGATCACATTCAAGACAGCAACTAGCAACGAAGGCGCGTAAATGAGTCGATCAGAAGGATTGGAGGCAAAAGACCCCTTCCTCGCAGACTACAAGAAGAATCTGCAGGACGTAATCAAGGGAATGAAAAAAGTCGGACCGAGTGGACTACAACTCCTTGTCCAGGAAATGATACGATCCCGCTGGATCAGAGACCGCCGAGCCTCTTATCCCTACGAAGTCGCATGGGTCTTCGACAGGAGAGAGGAATCAATCTCCGGTATCATGATGAAGCTCGAGGAAGAAGGCAATATCGAACAAGCAGGACTAGGACGAGGAAAGAAGGGTCCTATCAAACCCTACAAGCCTCGAACCCTCAGACTGCCAAATCAGACAATCAAGAAACCATCAAGGTCTCCCAAGAAAGAGGTCTAGTTGCACGATTTCGTCGGCGTAAGGGTATCATGTGACTTTCAATGGATCTACTTGGGTATCATCCGTTCTGTTTCATCGATCTGGTCTGAGATAGTCTTCAGGTCCTCTTCGTCCACGACCTGACTTCTTAGTTGTTGCCGTGCCTTGTCTAGGTATTCTCTAGCGAATTGATAATTCCTGTTCGCGACATAGGCTCTCGCCATTCCCTCATTTGCGGAGGCAAGAAGCCAACCTGAAAGATCATTTTTCCGACATGTTTCGAGCGAGGTCTTAGCGAAATGTACCGCCATTTCCTTTTGGTTCAGAGCCGAGTACACCCGCGAGATCTGCCAGTCACCAATTGCAAAGTTCGAGGGTTTACCAATAACGCTCCAGTGATATCTGGACGCGTGTGCTAGGTTCAGCATCATTTGATCGTCGTCCGGACTTCGGTTCTCTTGCTTGAGATACTCCCAGGTTCTGTTGAAACATTCGGCAGCGATTTTCCGATGAAACTTATTCTCAGTATCCGACAGGCGTTCCTTTTTTGCGAGCATAACTATACTTCTATTCCCTTCCTAACTTAAGAGTCGCCATACGATCGAGTTCGCTAGAGAAACTTGTTTGTCGTTATGGCCTTCGTGAATCCTATTGCTGGAAAGGAAGACGAGATGGCTAGCAGAATGCGCTCCTTCCGCAATGTTCTGCAGACTCGGCCCGGATTGTTGAAGACCTTCCTCTTGAAGGAACGGGACGGGAAGACGCTTGTCGGGGTCTCGATGTGGACGGAAGAGGCTGCGTACAAGACTGCGATGGCGAGCCTGCAGGCGCCAGCTCAGAGTACACCTCCCGAACGGCTGAGAGAGAGTCCGCCGTCTATGCGTGAATTCTTCGAGATCTAACTGAAAGCCTCCTACGAGATAGATCTATTTCTTTGCCTTCTTAGCGGGTAGTTTGCTCGACCATTCAAGTGATTTCGTAATCCATGAACGAAGAGTCTCCGGCCTCGCTCTCCAGGTCTTGGGCAGGACGACATAGTCCTTCATGGGCTTGCCCTTCATCGGTTCCAGCATCGACGATCCCTTGTTCTTGAGAAGCTCCGACTGATCTTCACTTGGCAGTCGCACGAATAGATCGTTTCCGAACACTCCGAAGAACATGTTCCCGTTAACGAAAGCGGAAATGTTTCCGAACATCGGCCGGACCGTCACTCGATCGCCTTTCGGTACAAGAGACTGGAAGAGATCCACTGACTCTTTGTCAGGACGAGGAATCTTCAATTCACACACTCAGATTGCGTCCGAGCTTTCAACGAGAGTTGAAGAAGTTTCTCAGAGCCTTCGCCGAGACCCGCTGTACTGCCTCGGACCCTTGCCTTCTTGTTCGTCTTTATGAAGAGTATTCATAGAGATTGGGAGCAATTGTTTTATCCTTGTTCATCCGCGGCAGACTAGGTCTAGAATTGTTCAGAAAGCGTTACTTGACACTAGCGGCCGCTCTCACGCTGCTTCTAACAATCGCTCCTGTATACGGGGCGCCTAATCTCAAAGTCGGCTCGACAGCCACCTACAGTCTTGCAGCGTCCGTGTCGACGACGCAGAGCTGCACAGCCGCCCCGATAGCGTACGCGTATCAAGAGTGCGTGGGAGTCTCACCGGTCACCACGTATCAGGTGACGATTCTGGATCAGTACAATTGCAAAGGACAGGGGATAAACGACCCGTTCCTAGCTCTCGAGTGCCGCTACGTCCCTGCCAACTTGACAGTGACCCAAGGAAGCATCGTGACCTGGTCCAACGATGGAAACGTGACGCATACCGTGACCGCTAATGCCACGGCGAATGTTGGATTGCCGAGCTTTAGTTCCGGACCTTTGTCGCCCCGCTCGTTCTACCCAGGCTCAACCTTCCTGTACACATTCACTCAATCGGGAACCTATCATTACTACGACTCCGGCTTCACATTCATGAAAGGAATTGTCATCGTAAATCCTGCTCCTCCCCCACCTCCGCCACCAATGCCGTCCTCTTTCCAGGTGGGATTGAACGGTAATCTAGGCTGGACCGTACAAGGGCTGAGCGGTAGCACGGCGAACCTTCTCGTCTCTCACAATCTCTCAGTCTCAGTTTCAGTACCCCAACTCCCGGGACTGACCATTACGCCCCTAACAGAATCCGGCACCCTCGTACAATCAATCGATCTAGCAACTAGAGTAGAATCTGCTGGCACCGCCACGGACCTCATCGAGCACTTGCTAGATGCATACGCATCTGCATCCTCAGGATCCTACGGCTACAACTCCGGCTTCGGAAATATTATCTCACAAATGTCCGCAACCGCAACCTCTGATCCATCCTACACGCTATGGTGGGTCAACGGACCCCTGTCCAATGGTAGTCCTGTCCAGGTTATGGACGGCTGGGCCAGCGTGGCCGGCAGCGAGACCCTGAACCTAGGCGATCTGGGAAACGTTCAAGCTTGGATTGTTACTTCCCAGTTCTCACAGGGCGTGAATCTCATGACACCCTCCCTCCCACTCGGTCCATCCGGTCCCAACGCCCGCGCTACCTTCGACCTGAACTTCCTATGGAGCTACGACAAGGGCAGCGACTTGCTAGCCAGAAGCTTCGCGAACGGAACCATAACGATGCACAGCACGAGCAACAACCAAGTCCCGACCAACGGCTACTGTCTCAACTATCCATGCGCATACAAGACTGTCCAAGTTACTAGAAACATGAGACTCGCAGTGAACATAGCGCTTCACCTGACATCAACAAACCTCAGTCTAGACCAGAGAATGAGGAACGGTTCGTCAACCACGGACATGGCATCAATGCTCTCCTCAATGTTTGCAACGCCATGGAGTACTCTCGGCTTCATCGGAGCAGTCGCAGCAGCGATCATCGCCTTCAGCCTCTGGCTAGCCCGAAGAGTCCGCAAGAGCGCAATGCCAGAAACAACTCCCACCCATACGCCGGGACCATCCACACCAGTGCCTTCAACATCCTCAGCGAATCCTTAGAATCCAATCCTTCTCACTCTGGCGTAAAAATCGCGGATAATCCCTTCTGGGCGGCCAACTTCCTTCTCCGTCGCAGGCCCCTGAGGATTTCACTGGCTCCAACGAGCCCTAGGCCAAAGAAGCCAAGGTAGAATGGAAAGTTAAAGCCCGCGCTAACTAATGGATTGACGTAGTTGTTCAGGTCAAGGCCTACGACTAGCGAGGGAAGACGGTTGGTGCCGGATGAGGGCAGTACGATTCCGTAGCTCCCGAGGAAAACGGTTTCAGTGTAGTGATACATGAGGAGGAAGTTGAGGTACAGTTCTGAGAGGGCCGAGAAGCTGAAGTAGACTGCTAGTTCCCGCCACCAAGCGTTTGAACTAATCCCGGTAGCCGTCAGGGCAACGAGCTAAGAAACAATAATGCTCGGGTTAGGGATCCGAGTGATCCAAGAAACTGGGCGACCGGAGCAATTCCTGTCGCGATCGTCTGAAAGTAATAGGGAGAGACTTGGACCGTGAGGAGCTTGCTGTTATCCGCCCCAGCTACTCTCTACCAAGGATCTCCGTTAATGGCTAGGAAGAGGGATACCGCCGCACTCGTTAGGATCAGAGGGTCGATCTGATTGCTTATTCTCATTCTTCGTCTATTCCAAGTTAGGAGTTGTCACATGCGAATTGTCTAGTCATCCGGCTGATAAGTGCACCGGGATCTCAAAGGAACATTCGGGATATCCCATTTTATTAGGAACTAACTGCAAACTGGGGAAGAGAAGAAAATTGGCGAAACAAGTAAACTGCGACTGTGGCTTCATGGTAAGAACCCAGTCAGACGACGAGCTAGTCCAGCACGTCCAGCTCCATGCGAGGGACATACATCAGATGGAAGTCCCACGAGAGAAGGCTCTCGAATTAGCCAAGCCAGTAGAAGCAACTGTAACAATCTAGTTCCTTTAGAGCCGTAGGATCACCCAGGTTCAGATAGGAGCGGACGCTCAGCACTTTCAGGATGGGGAATTGGCGGGTGTTCGTGGTTTCCTATGCCTAGCATAAGTTATGATCAGAATTGTCAAACCCACAAGTGCGAGTGGGATTCCTACAAGACTAACCCCCGACGAGAGAAAGAGGAAGAAAACAGAGAAACCTGTGAGGTAGACACCTACCATAGCCGCTCGTTCCCGGAAGCTTAGTTTGAGAAGCTCTTCCTGTAACTGAGACCGGTACCGGAGAAAGAGTGTTGCGATGATCACGAAAGAAATCGCTGCGATAAAGAATACGTACGTGAGTTCCGATTGATAGTTGTTAAACGTCAACAACAACCCCACCTCGTCTCCGACGAATCCTGCTCCGAGTCCGTATAGGACGGCGTAAAGCCGATACAGCCTCTCGTTCCTCCAGGCTATGCCCATCCAGCCAGCTACGCTAATCAGGGCAATACCGTACCAGAAGTGATGAAGATGGATCCCTCCTTGCATAACAACCGTGGTAGGAAACGCGGTCGCGAATAATCTGGAACCGAAGAAGCTGAGGACGAAAGCGAGTGTTGCGATGAAAGTAAGTCCATGCCTGAATGGGCTAGCTAGAGTCCCTCTCGACATGTCCTCAAGACGATTAAGCTGCGTATTTCGTAATTGTGGCTGACGAGAGGCTAGAACTGCATACTATGGAATTATGTTGGTCGAGGCGCGTTTCGTCTATCAGTCGGCCAAGTCTTATATCGCCATAGGAAAATCCTCCGTTCAATGCCAAAGTTCATCGACGTACACAAGATGAATCCCCTCACTGAACAGCAACTCAAGCAAGCCCAGACCGCGGCAAAAGACGAGTTCGGCGTCACTCATGAGAACATCATGTACAGCGAAACCGAGAACAAAGTCTTCTGCGTACTAAACGCGCCCAACAAGGAAGCCGTAGAGAAACACCACCGAAAGATCGGCCTCAAACCAGACTGGATCCACGAAGTCAAGACAACAAAGTAACCAGCGAGTTCCAAACTCGTCCAGCTTTTCTCTACAGCTACCGTTGCAGAGCAACGCATGCGTTGCATGTTTGGAAATATCTGTGTTCTCTGAAGCGACCCTAGGCTAGATTTGCCAGAAATCACTCGTTAGTCCGAGGGATTGGAAATGAGCAATGGTCTGTTCCCTTGAGGGTCTTGCATAGTCGAGATTCATCTTGCTCTTGTATATCGGCAAACTAAGTTTCAACGTCTGTTCGATGGTCAATGCCTCGCCTCCAGCTTGAGAACCCGTCTTTGCCCACTCGGCCAAGTGATCCCTCGAACTGAAGAACACCATATTGTTTGAGCATGTCAACACGATGTCTTCCCACCAATTGGACGCGGGTAGCGCCAGATAGACAGGGGGTTGATACTCATACTGTCGAGAGACAACTTTTTGATCCTTGAGACGAATCTTGATGTCTTCCGAGCAATGGTGACAGTAGGAGGAGATCAACTGCTCCTTCCCCAGCGTTACATGAATGGCGACTGCGTCCCATGCGCAATTCGCAAAATACTCCTTGTCCTTTCCTGTGACCTTGACTCTGAAAGGTGTCACTATGCTTGAGAATGGGAACGCCATTAGGATTCTCTGCGTACCAGCTAGAAGAGCGATGTGTCGAGCGGACTGGAGTTCAACTAGCACCTTGAACGCAGATGCTCTGTCTAACCCAAACTTTCGCATGATCTGCTCCAGTACGGGAGCGGTGGTGTGTTCCTCAAAATGTTCGAAGATGTATTTTCGAACATTCTTCCGTAGATTCTCTGAGATCGCCGATTGAGACATGATGGGTCGCCTATGCTACAACCCGCCTAGGTAAGCTGACCGGAGGCAGGTTCTTCTCTATCTCTGCTCTAGAATTTTCGAGCCACGGTGGAAGCGCTAGGCTCGTCCCGAGCTTTTCGGGAGATTCATCGATGGTAAACCCTGGCTGGTCTGTTGCGACTTCGAAGAGAACGCCGCCGTGCTCTCGGAAGTAGATGGAGTGGAAGTAGTTCCGATTAATCACCTGGGTCACGTTAAGGTCTCCCTTCAGAATTTGTTGTCGAAGGTCGTTCTGATGTTCATCATCTGAGGCGCGAAAAGCTACATGGTGAACTGTTCCAACGCTGACGAATCCACGCTTGGAGTTTGGCGAAGAAACGATATCTAGGATTGTCCCCGCAGCTCCTTTTCCAGCCTCATACCTGAAACGGTTCTCCTCCTCGCCCACCTGTCGAAAGCCCAGAGTGTCAACCAAGACTGATTCGGTCCTTTCCATGACCACTTCCAGGAGTGTAACGCTATGAAATCCTGTGATGGAATGTTCTCTCGGGATGGGACCCTCTGACCATCCGGTCCTGTTTTCGGTTTCCTTGGTTCCGACTAGTTCCAGCCCCTGTCCATCCTGATCTTCGAAAGAAAGGACGGTGTCGCCGAAGCGTTTGAGGGGAGTTTCTAGAGAGACGCCGTGCGACTTCAGTCGATCCTCCCAGTATGTTGATGATTCTCGCGGAATTGAGAAAGACGTGTTTGTGGCTTGGCCTGCACCCTTGCGACCTCTGGGTTGGCCAGGCCATGGAAAGAATGTTAGAACAGTTCCAGGATGCCCTATTTCGTCACCGAAATAGACATGATACGTGCTAGGGTCGTCGTAGTTGACTGTCAGTTTGATGAGACGTAGCCCGAGAATTTTCGTATAGAAGTCGAGGGTCCTCTGCGGGTCGCTGGATATTGCGGTAACGTGATGAAGACCGAGGACGCCTTTGACCATATCAGCAAAGAATGCGTCAAGCAGTATTACGCCTTTGTGAGGCGAAGAGTTACGATCGAGAAGGCACTAAATACTCATCATCTGAATCACACCTCGTTAAGACTTGAGCAGAATTGAGGTTAGAGCCTCGGGCCTTTGGCGAGCACTTGAGATCCTAGGCGGCATCATAGTCATCGCCCTCGCGATCTTCGCAATAGCCGATCCTCAGTTCACAATACAGACCGTAGTAATCGTAATTGCAGCGGGCCTGATCATCGGTGGGCTCTTCAGAATCACCATTGGCGCTTTCGCAACAGTCTTGCCTTCTGCGCTAAGAGGCTTCAACATAACTGGAGGAGTCGTCGCTTTCGTTCTCGGAATTGCGGCTCTGCTCGATCTTCAAGCAGCCGTTGCTACTCTAATCGGAATTCTCGCCGTAGCCTTGCTCCTTGTGGGAGCGCTCGAAATTGGAGTCGGCGTCGCGAGACACCCGCCAGTCTCGCTCAGAGTTGTAATAGTGGCGATTGGAGTTCTGACGATCATCCTATCGGCCTATGTGATCCTTGACATGTCAATAGGGCAGGGTATACTCGCAGCCATCCTAGCCTTCGCATTGCTGCTGGTCGGAATCAGAAACATCGTGCACGGAATCACGGGGCACCGCTCGATTGCTAGATCCGTCGAAGCGATCGTAACTGCTGCGTGACCAACCCCCCGAATTGTCTCTCTTAATGATGAGCGTTCAGTCCGCTAGACACAGTACGAAAAGGGCGGTGTGGAGCAGTATGTCGCCTGAAAGTTATGGATCAGAGCTAAGTTCAGCCTGAGCACATTCACATACTCCTCGCCAAACACGAACGAGGTCCGCTCTATGTTTTGACTGACGAGGCTAGAGAGGTCATTTTGTTTGATATTTGTAGCGTTTGATATTCGTGGTACTTGTGAAAGCGCATCTGCAAGTGTAATGTCTGGGTCTACGCCCGAAGCTGAGAGTGTCACGTTTCTGGAATGGAAAAAGAATGGAAGGGAGAAATTTTGGGCGATAAGGTACGAGCCGACCGCTCTTCCGTTGTTTCCGTTGGCATGGGCTAAGGAACCATTCGCTTGATCGCCTAGCAGGGCTTGAGCAAACCCTGTTACGAGCAGTGGGAAGACCAAACCGCAGAGGAGCAGGGAGATGATCGCTAGTCTGATTGCGGGTCCAAAGTTGCGTTTGACTTCGTTCTTAATACTCAACTTGTTGCTATCCTCCTATCGACAACAGTGCTATGTCGATCAGCTTGATTCCAATGAAGGGCACTATGATGCCTCCCGCTCCGTAAATAATTGCGTTCTTGATGAATAGAGCCATCGTGGTGGTGGGCTTGAACCGGATTCCCCTCATCGCAAGAGGAATTAGAAGTGGGATTATGATAGCGTTGAAGATTAGGGCTGATAGGACCGCGGTGTTCAGTCCCAGTCCGAGAATATTGAGAGATTTCAGTTCTGGAAGGGTTGCTGCAAACATTACTGGAACTATAGCAAAATACTTTGCTACGTCATTCGCAATGCTGAAGGTCGTTACTGCGCCCCGGGTCATGAGCAGCTGTTTTCCTAGCAGGACCACTTCGATGATCTTTGCCGGGTTCGATTCCAGGTCAACCATGTTAGCAGCCTCCTTAGCTGCCTGAGTTCCTGAATTCATGGCGAGACCCACGTCAGCCACGGCCAACGCGGGCGCATCATTCGTTCCGTCCCCGATCATCGCTACAACTCGAGTTTCAGCCTGCTCTTTCATGACAATGTCGTATTTGTCCTCCGGCTTCGCCTCTGGCCTGTACTCATCAATCCCTACTTCGTTAGCAATACTCTTCGCGGTGAGGGGTTGATCGCCCGTCAACATAACAGGACGAATTCCCATCACCTTGACTGACAGAATCTTCTCTCTGATTCCTGGCTTCAGAACGTCCTTGAGTCGAATAATTCCGATAGCTTCCCTATTCCTTGTCAAAGCCAGTGGAGTGTCCCCTTGTCCTGAAATCCGGTCCACCAGGGCGTCGAAGTTCGATGGTATGGAACGAGCGATCTTTTTGATTGCGTCCGGAGCTCCCTTGATGATCTCAGTCTCATCCTCACCGATCACGGATCCGGCTTCTTTATGGGCCTCAAACTTTCTTCTCAGTCTCCCCCGTTCTCGGCCCGACTTGTCGCCTTTCGGCAGCATGAACCCTGTACCCTGAGCTATCCTAACACCACTCGTTCGGGTGCTCGCGGAAAACTCGTACACTTCAGAAACCCCTAGAGCGTTCAATTCTCTCGGAACAAAGCCGTCCTCGTAGGCGAGTCGTATGAGACTCCGGCCCTCTGGTGTATCGTCGTGCCAAGACGATAGAAACGCGGCTTCACCTACCTCCTTCTCTGTGTGACCTTCAAAGGGAATGAATTCTACTGCTTGCCTATTGCCTACCGTGATGGTCCCGGTCTTGTCTAGAATGATTACGTCTGTGTCCCCGGCTCTCTCAACCGCTCTTCCTGACTTTGCGACGATTCTTCTTCGGTAGAGTCGGGAAATTCCCGAGAGTCCGATAGATGGTAGTAGAGCCCCGATCGTTGTGGGAAGGAGGCAGACGTAGAGCGCGATTAGTACAGAAAGGTCCAGTGCGAGTTTGAGAGAAATCGAGAGTCCGAGTAATGCGGCGACAATTATTGTGAATATCGCTGTCAGACCAATCAGGACAATGGTTACAGCCACCTCGTTCGGGGTCCTTGGCCTCTTCGAGGATTCCACTAGCCTAATCATTTCGCTGATGTAGGTATCCTCGGGGTTCACCATCACTCGAGCGGTGAGAGTGTCGCTAATCACCTTGGAACCACCAATTACCTCGTCTCCGGGCGCCTTCCTAACAGGCGTAGATTCGCCTGTCAGCAGAGACTCGTCTACCATACCGATTCCTTCGAGAACTTCCGCGTCAATCGGGACGACGTCGTTCTTCTCTAGAAGGATGAGGTCTCCTTTACGAAGCGCCGTTGAGGTAGTCGCAACGATACTTCTAACGTCATCTTTTACAACTATCTTCTTGCTCTGAACCTCAGACTCTAGGCTTCGCAGACTACTCGCAGTATTCTTTGCCTGAGTCTCAGCTAATGCATCGGCCAAGGTGCTGAACCAGACTGTGATCAAGAGTATCAGGGCCACTTCGACGTAGTAGATTCTCATGCCCGAACTCGCAACCGGATAGAACGCGGGAGGATAGATCGCCATTGCTGTTACGATGAAGAATGTTAGCTCTACAATGAACATCACCGGATTCGCGATAAGCCGAGCGGGATTCATTCTGACAATGGAGTCGAGAACCGTCTTGGTTGAAGTGAGATTACTAGGCAAGTGCAGTGAAGTTGGTCGGGGTATCTTCGAAGTCACTTTGTTAGAACCCGTTCACTCGTTTCTGGAAGAATTCTAGAATCGGTCCCAGTGCTAGGAAGGGAAAGAATGTCAGAACGACGAGGAGTAGGATGCTTCCAACCAAGACTATGGTGAAGGTGATGCTGTCTGTTCTGAGACCTATTTCGGTCGAACGTTTCCGATTTATCATTGAACCGGCGAGAGCAAGTAGAAGTCCGATTGGAACGAAGCGGCCCAGGAACATTACCAGCGCGGTCGAGATGTTGAAGAAAGAAGTGTTTCCAGCTGCGCCCAGAAAGTCTGAGCCGTTGTTGGATGCGGCTGACGTGAACTCGTAAAAGATCTGGGTGAAGCCGGTTGAGGCTGTGGGACAGGGGTTGACACAGATCCCTATGGCGGATGCGGCCCCTGTGGCATAGGCGAGGACTGTCGGGACCAGAATGATAATAGGATGAACAAGGAATGCGACCATTACGAGCTTGACATCGCGGGCGTTGATCTTCATCCCAAGATACTCCGGTGTTCGGCCGGACATCAGTCCGACGATGAAGACAGTGATGACGATGTACATCACCATGTACATCAGCCCCACTCCTTTGCCTCCCGGAGTGGACTGGATCAGCATGCCCATGAAGGCAGATAGAATGACCAGGGGATGCATCCCGGCGAGACTCGCATTCACTGATCCAGTCGTGACGGCTGTCGTGACGACCGTCCAGAAGATTGAGAAGAAGCCGCCAAAACGGACCTCTAAGCCCTGACCCAGACCATAGTTGGGAATGAACGCTAGCAAGAGATCAAGTGCAAAAAGACCGTATGCCCCAAAGAGAATTGGACGAGCCTCTCTCCTCTTTCCGAGCAGTTGCCCAAACACGAAACAGAGACTGGTCGGGATGAGAAGCATGAGGAGAATCTGGAAAATGTCAGAGGCCGGATTTGGATTCTGGAATGGATAGGCGGAATTTGCTCCATAGTATCCGCCACCGTTAGTGCCGATCTGCATGATGCTGACAAGCGACGCGACAGGTCCGACTAGGATCGTCTGGGTCGCTCCCTCAACTGTCGTGACGGTCTGGTACCCACTGATTGTTTGGGGAATGCCTAACCCAACAAGAATGAGAGCTGCAACAAAACAGAGGGGAAGCAAGAGTCGGGTTAGAGACCGGACGAAGTCCGCGTAGAAGTTTCCTAAGTTCTGGCTTCGTGCGATGAAGCCGCGGATCATAGCAACGGCAACGCAGATTCCTGTGGCTGCGCTCGTGAACTGGAGAAATTGGACTGCCGTCATCTGGCTGAGAAATGAGAGTCCAGGTACAGATGATAGGGAAGAGCAGTTTGGTAGATTGTTGCACACTCCTTCCCCGTTGTAATGTTGAAGGTTTGTGTTGGTCGCGAAGCTGATGACCTGCATGAATGCTAGGTCGAGGCTTAGACCTGGGAATCCTTGAGGATTCAAGGGTAGAACGTTTTGGAAGACGAAGATGATGAAGGCAAGGCTCATCTGGAAAATATTCACGATGACCGCGGAGAGGAAATATTCCCGCCATCCCATGCCACGAGTCGGATCTACGCCGAGCAGCCGGTAGATCCGGTTCTCGACGGGGCTAAGGATCTTGTCTATTCGGCCTGGTGTGCCTGTGAAAATGCTAGTGATGTAGGGCGCGAGCAGTCGGCCGAGGATCAGGGCCGTCGAAAGAATCAATAGCAGCGTAAGAAAGTCGCTGGGCTGTATCAGGGCTAGCAGGCTCCCATTGACTCAGCAGCGGCTTCATGATAAGCTCGGTGTTAGTCTTTGTGGCTAACGGCCACCGAGGCGTGAGGGGCTGGACTGAGGAACTCGCCGGAAAGCCGCGCTCCCTTGTGGGTCTTCAGTACAATGGAGCTGACGGTACTCTTGACGCCTCTAATCTTCATGATCTTGTTCTTCAACACGTCCCTGAACTCTTCGATGTCATCTGCTACGACCAGGGTTACGATGTCGAATTCGCCGGTAACCTCGTACAGCTCCTCAATATTGTCCAACTTGGCAAGAGACTGGACGACTTCGTCCATGTGGGCTGACTCAACAAAAATGTCTACGAAAGCAAGTAGAGGAGCCATGTTGATTCATCGCTTCGGAGTCTCCGTCTGCGGGCAATCCCACGATTTATAGATTCCTTACCCCAGAATGGTATTTCGCAGAATAGAATCGCGGAACCACGTGACAATCCACTTTCCAATCACGAGCTAACCAGGGAACGGCCATCATTCAGATAAACCACGCCGACGCTACATCGCTCAGAAGGGAGAGGTTATTCCAACGGAACTCTACAATAGCATACTAGGTGCAATAGGAAACACTCCCCTAGTCCGGCTCAACAAGATCTCTATGGGCCTTAAGCCCTCAATTCTCGCGAAGCTAGAGAATCTGAACCCCGGAGGTAGCGTAAAGGATCGAATTGGCAGAGTCATGATAGAAGAGGCTGAGAAGAAGGGCCTCCTGAAATCCGGCGGGACGATAATAGAGCCGACATCGGGGAACACCGGAACCGGGCTGGCGATTGCCGCGTGCGTCAAAGGCTACAAGATGATCTTCACAATGCCTGACAAAATGAGCGAGGAGAAGCGGAGCCTACTCCGAGCCTACGGGGCCCGTGTCGTAGTGACTCCAACAAACGTATCGCCAGATTCGCCTGAACACTACATCAAGGTGGCCGAACGACTTGCAAGGGAGACGCCGAATTCTTTCATGCCGAACCAGTACGTTAACTCTGCAAACCCGACGGCCCATTACAAGACCACTGGACCGGAGATATGGCGCCAGACAGGGGGAAAACTGGATGTCTTCGTTTGTTGCATGGGAACGGGCGGCACCATCACCGGAACTGGACGCTTCCTGAAGGAGAAGAAAAAGAAGGTCAGAGTAATTGGCGTTGACCCTGTAGGGTCAATATTCTATTCGCGCTTTCGTGGGACCAAAGACGAGCCTCACCAATACAGCGTGGAAGGTATTGGGGAGGATTTCATGCCCAAGACCATGGATATGAAAGTGGTTGATGATGTCATTCAGGTCTCAGACAGGGACGCGTTCCGTCTCGCTCGACGACTCGCGAGAGAAGAGGGAATACTCGTTGGGGGATCTGGGGGTGCAGCGGTTTTCGCTGCACTGAAAGTGGCGGAAGGTATGAGTCAAGAACAGACAATTGTGACCCTTCTTCCCGATAGTGGGCGTAACTATCTTAGCAAGATCTTCTCTGATCAATGGATGAAGGATCAAGGGTTCCTCTAGGGAGGCACGCAGGTTGAGAGACAGGGACGTAATGAACCTCCTCGACCAGCTGGAACTGTACACGTTAGAGAATCGCCAAAGGGAACTATCCCAGAAGCACTATTGGCTATTCGTCTACAAGAGCATGAAGAGCGGGCTCTTGATGACGAAGAACATGGAGAGGCACCTCCGCTACAAACTGAAGGCGCTAGGCGTACAAGTCTAGTAGGCCGAGTTTCGGCCCCTGCGAGACTGTGTGAGAGATAAGGACTTAACAGAGGCTCAGTTATTGCTGAAATTATGACAGTTGCGACTGTCGAGAAGGATATGCGGCCCTGCGAAGCCCTATGCCCTAAGCACGGGGTCAAGTGCAAGCTGAAGATGTTTGAACAGGACGCTTTCCCGATGCATGCTCATATGATCGATCAGAAGATGTGCACCTGGAAAAAGTAGTCTCCTTTATGCGGGTGGAACTGATGAGCACCTTGATTTTAGTACGAGAACTATTCCCGCAAGGACAACGGACGACTGGAGCCGCTGTAGTGCCGTAGAGGAAAGCGTGCGCGACAGTTTTTCTCTCGGAATGTATCCCTTTGTTAGGAAATACAAGTAGCGGGGCATAGGTCAGGGTAAGATAAGCTCTAGACTTGGACGCCAGTCTTCGGCGGCGTTTTTCTCAATGTGACCGTCGCTGAGACATCTCTCGTCTCAGTGTTCTCAACAACGAGGAACCATTTCCCGCTTTGCGGAGCCTTGAACTCCAGCGTTGCCTTTTCGACATCCTCTTCACCTGTCTCGCTCCAGAACTCTTCTCCTAGATCAAGACTCGACAGATTCTCATCGTCAAGAAGGTAGAAGTTCACTCTACCATTCGCGGTCACGTCGCACGTAATCGATTTGCCCTGATCTAATTGGACATCGTAGCTGACATAATCGCCTCTCTCAATTGTCGTCGGTCTGCCAAGCTCCGGCTCTGAAGGGACAGGCCTTGGTGGGATAGGAATCGCAGGAATTGTCTTTGGCGGAATCGGTTTGAGGATTCCCTGACTTGGGGCGTTTGGTCTCATAGGAATTGACTTGGCTGGGCTAACAACTCCGGGGATCGTCTTCGGTGGTGTGACCTTCGGGATCATAGCTTTCTGAAGGTCCGACTTCAATTGCGATGGAGATCTTGACGGCTCATTTTTCGGAAGGGGTTTCAAGTCGGGTTTTGCTGGCACTTGGTGAGGTCGTACTGTCTGTTTGTCCTGTGTTCGCTCACGGGGAGATCTTGACTCCGGAAGTGCTAGATGGTTCGTGAGCTTCTTGGATGTCGCGCGGCCTGTACCGCTGACGGCGTTGCCGAGCGGAAGGAGCGTGGTGATTGATAGTATTGCCAGTATCAGTATGCCTGCAATGGTCCAAGAGAGCGCCTGGAGGAGAGCGACTATCGTAAGGAGTATGCTGGTAAGGTTTCCTAGTAGCATTACTGGCTTAGAGGCCAAGGTGGGCTCGTCCGGCTGTAGGATTGAATTCGCCGTAGCCGCTCAAAACGTCACTGTAACGCTCGGGGCCCTGTGGTAGGGGTCTGGCGTGTCTACCTACTCTGATGGAGGATAAAGAAAGAGGCTGGCCCGGAGTCTTCTATTGCTGGGCCAGGCTAGAGCTGATGGAATGTCCGCTCGTATCGTGGTCTCGATGGATTAGGTCGTAGTGATTACGGCATAGATTCTTGCCGCAGTTAGTGCAGAATTCAGTAGCGGGCTCGCTGCACCGTTTCTCATGTTCTTCTAGCTCTTCAGGACTGCCGAATCCGCCTATATCCCCGATTTCGACCTCCTGACACGTCTTTAGCGCAGGATTCAGAGTGACGTTGAGGCTGGGAGTCGGCTCCACAATAGAGGAATGAGCACGCCTTGTCCCGGAGCGAACGCGAGTCTTGCTCTTCGTATGCGATTTCGATTTTGTGTGCGGCTTTGACTTAGAATGGGTCTTAGCTTTCTTCTTCGTCGACTTCATAAGAACCGTATGCTAGAAGGTTCGCGGTTAGTCAAATTCGACACCTAACTCAAGCCTTGAAAATCTGGTAACAGTCTCGTCCGAGCGCCTCATAGGACGACTTGAAAACGCCTTTCGTGGTGTTTCACTGAAGATCTAGCGGTCCCGGTCAGTTCCATAGATCTTCAAGCCCCATGATCTGAAGAGGTCTAGAGTCTTGGGTCTTCCGATGATGTTGAGGAGTGCGAACCCTCCAATGTTTATCGCCACTATTTCTCCAGCGAGGACCAACAGGATCGACGTGGCTAGAGCCGTTGAGGGGAAAACGATGCTGAGATACCCGCCCACGACCACTGATATCAGTACTGTTTCGACGATGGTTGCGATGAACCAGCTTGCGTTCAGGTTCCTGACTCTCCAGACGTGTTGACCGATTTTCCATGCTAGGAATGCTGCAAGTAGATTGACGAGACTTCCCCCTAACATGTCGAGTCCGATCGAGGCTGATGGGAAACCGGTAATCGAGTCGGCAACGAAATTGCCCGTCACGGCTCCAATTCCTAGTCCGATAATTACGGGCCACCCGAAGAAGATGGCGAGAGGCATCAGAACGTCTGCCACTCTTACTTGTATCGGCAGATTGCTAAACGGGGCGAAAGTGACCACAAGGGCCGCGTAGAGTGCCCCGAATACTGCTGCTAGTGCGAGGTTTCTAGAACTGGAGACTTTAATCCTATCTTTGGTTTCTCTACTCATTTGCCTCCCTACTCCGGGGTTTTTCTCTACGAGGCGCAACGGGTGGAAGGCTCCACTCACGCGCCGGAACCGGAGTCAGGATGGCTTTCGATTTAAGACTTGTGAGTTACGGGACGCATCATGCAACTGAACCAGCGTCGGTTGTTACTGGGCTCTCAGAATCCGGGTTAGGAACAGACTATGACCCGCGGAGAAAATTTGCTTAATGAATCAATATGAAATCTAAGACGAAGCCCAAGAGTAACACGCATACCCATCCCGAGCATCACACGGGTACGCAACACGCGAACCCGCATCCTACCCCGACAACCCATACCAGTCCGACACATCATCCAACTCCCTTCGAGGGTCACAACCCTCAGCACGGCGCTCATGAGAGCCTCAAGGCGAAGACTTGTGAAGAGATCGAGACCGGTGGATTCGGTGGATTCGACGAGCACATGGCCACGAGCAATCGTTGCACTGAGAGGGCGACAGAGTTCTGCAACAGCTGTGCGAAGAGCCTCTGCAGCGTTCACTTTGATGCGCTCCACCGCGGCCACGACAATTTCAACAGCCAGAGCACCGGCCACGGACTCGCACACCAGTAGACCATCGTCCAATCTAGAACTATACTCTCCTTTTCTTTTTCTGGATTATTGGAGATTCAGTGTCAACCATTGACGCTGCTTCGTCTTTTCGTAGTTAGATGATACTTCGAGCTGGTCGTTAAGTATCGCCATTAGGTCTCGCCGTCCCGCTGGAGGGAGTCGACGGCCTTGGTCGAGATATCCATCGAGAGCCTAACAAAGCACTACGGGACGCTCGTAGCTCTCGATAACGTCTCCCTCAGGATCGCCTCTGGCGAAGTCTTCGGACTCCTCGGTCCCAACGGCGCGGGCAAGAGCACACTTCTGAAGACCCTTGTAGGAATCCTCAGGCCAACAACCGGGACTATTCGGGTTGGTGCGATAGACATTGTCTCGGACCCCGAAAAGGCGAAGAGGATGATCGGATACTTGCCAGAGAATCCGAGTCTCTACACCGGTCTAACGACTCAAGAGTTTCTGCAGTTTGTTGGAAAGATTCGAGGAGTTGCTGATGATCTTCTGGAGCGGGAGATTTCAGAGTCGCTCAAGAGCTTCGGGTTGGAGGAGAAGCGGAACAGTCTCGTTGGGACCCTGTCGAAAGGCATGAAGCAGAAAGTAGCGCTCATCGCTACAAGTCTGCATAGCCCCCAGGTTCTAGTATTGGATGAGCCGTTGACCGCGTTGGATCCGAAGACTCGCGTCTCGGTCAAAGACTGGATTGGAGGTCAGACGAGCAGGGGCGTAACGACGATACTCTCCACACATGATCTCGATGTCGCGCAGACACATGCTGGGAGGATCGCGATCATCGACCATGGAAAGATCGTCGCGGTTGGAGATATTGAGAGTCTGCGGCATCTGGCGAACACTGCGAGCGACGCGAGGCTGGAAGACGTGTTTCTGCGGCTGACTGAAGAGAAGGGCGAGGACCCGACTCGACGATGAGTCTAGCCAGTCCAGTAGGAACCGTTGGAATCCTGGTCCGATACTGGGTGAAGGGCAGATTCACAAAAGCAACGATTCTCGGGCTCTGTATCGGAGAAGCGTTCGCGGTCATATTCACCCTCTTCGGTAGCTCGACATACCTCTCGTTCTCGAACAGGGTTGGGTTGACGGCTGGGCTGTCTGAAGTTGCCGGTAGTCTCATCCTAGCGCTGTATCTTGTTGGGCTGATTCAGAGCGGGTTCAATGGCGGTGGCTTGCCTGTGAGTTCGAGCGACGTGGACTACGTGTTTACTTCTCCCGTGCCGCCCCGAGAAGTCTTCACAGCCAAGGTCCTGCTGAACTCGCTAACGACCGTTCTGTTCGGGTTTCCGCCCATAATCGTGCTCTACCTCCGTTTCTCCGCGTACTATCATACTCCAATGTCCACGGCCATCCTGGCAGGTCTCGTCACTCTCGTCTTTCTCGTACTCGGGCTGCTGCTAAGCGCGGACATTACACTCTCCCTCGGCCGCGGAATCGGAGAGCGAAAGAAACTTTGGAGAAACCTCTTCATCGTGCTCGTACTGGTGCTAAGTCTACTCCCGATCACTCTGCTCATTCCTGGAATCCCTGTGGAGGTTGCGGATGTTACGCGGGTCCTTCCGAACGGACTCGCCGCCACAATCAGTGTCGGCCTAGTTAGCGGCACACCGGGAGGGCTCGACTACGCTGTCGATCTTCTCTTGCTGTTTGCTTGGCTTGGAGCGTTCCTAGTTCTGGGGGTACGTATGGCGCGGGGCCACTTCTATGAACTTCTCGAGGTTTCAACGCCAGGCAACGAGAAATTTGATCAACCAAATCAAGTGTCCCGTCTGGACCCGCGTGGAAGATCAATCTGGTCGATTGTCAGGCTGAAAGAGAAGATATTGATCAGCAGGACCCGCGAGGCTCGCGCGCTCTTCATCAACGCCATGTTCCTTTCAGGCTTCCTCGTAATCTACGCACTATCAGGATCATTCCAGTCGTCGCCTACCTCGTTCCTCTTCATCCTCTTCATCATCGGTTCTTTCGGATCCGGGACAGCGTCAAGGTGGATCGAGAAAGAGCGACTCTGGATCCTGAAATCATCACCCGTCAGCATGCGGAGATACGTGAAGGAGGTCTACCGGGCGCGGGTCGCACCCTTGCTGATCTATCTAATCCCCGTCACAGTAGCGGTCGGCGTTCCATTAATCCTAAGCCAGCTGTCCACGCCATCGCTGTTGTTAGGAGTCATTCTTGCACTTCCGGGAGCTTTGGAGATTGCGGGGATCACGATGGCCGGTGGAATCTACTTCGCGTCGCGGTATGGTCAGAGTTCTGCGGATGATATCTTGTCCTCGCAGGCGCAGGAGCTGGCGGACATTCGCAGGTTCCTCTTTCAGACAATCATCAATCTGATAATGGTCTCGCCGATTATTTTGCTAGTCTTGGTCTCGGAGGCCCTTGAAACTATGCTGGGACCGAGCGTGCTTCCGTTGCTCGCTATCGGCTTGGTCTCGGTCTCAATTGCCTTCACTGGCTTATCGATCAATGTGTTACTAAACAAGGCCGGAGACGCAATCACGCGGAGAGAAGACCTGTAATCGGGATCGAGCAGTTCTGCCAAGGGGATTTGCCCAATGTTTTCACGCTTTCATTCCAGTTTCATGGGCGAGAATTCTCTCAACGGACTTAAGGCCCCCGGGGGGAGGGGGGGGTGCAACTGTCGATTCTTATGATTCGGGCTTTGTCTTGGGTTCTGGGGCTATTTTGCATTCATAACAGGCGGTTTTGAGCGCCCAGGAACGAGCAGGAGCCGCAAGGAAAACGAGCACGTAGGGAGGGTCTACGGTGGGTCAGCAAGCAACGGTAGGAACAGGGATGGCACTCGAACGAACGTGCTAGGGCTTCTTCATCCGGTAGCGTATCAACAGGATTGCTGCTATGGCCGCAGGGATTCCCAGGATGATCAGAGTCCATTCCAGAATGAGAACCATTGAACCCACGACGTAGTCCAGGGTCCAAGATGCGATGGGAACATTCCAGTTTCCATCAAGATAGACCTTGATACAGAATGCGACAAAGAAGAACAGCGACACTCCACCGCCACCTCTACTCGTTCGCGAGCGCTTACGAAAGAGGTGATAGCTTCTCATTTCCTCGCCAGCTAATCTCTCCCATAACAGCCAGGCTACCACCACGGCTGCGACAACTGGGATTCCTACTAGGAGAAGTTCCCAGAAGATCGCGTTCAGAATGAAATTCACAAGATTCGCCATCGTCCAGAGACCCAGAGTCTTAGGCACCAGACCGGTTGACTGCGCGTCTCCTACGAACCACAAGAAGACATAGACCGCACTCGCAACCGCCAAGATTGCAGCAACTACAAACGTGGCAACTGTCCTCCAATGCTTACGCATGAATCTCTTCCAGTCAGGACCTACGTCTAGCCCAGCTGAGTCAGTCACAAGATTCCTCTCCTTTCACGTCGCAATACCGGAGTGTCTATTCCCACATATAACCGTCTTAAGAGAGGATCGGGCTCTTACCTTAAAGCGCTAACGGGTCGTCAGCACGTACCGCCAATACCGCTATGTCCAGGTCAAAACTGTAGAAACCGTCTTCAGCATTTCTTGGTTGCATCATCCTGTCTCTACTCGGTGAAAGTATGCCACCAGTTTCACTGTATCTTTATCAGCGAGGAGCGTGGAATCAATTCGCGGAATGTGGCATATAGAAAAGAAACCTGAGAGCTGATGGGCAACTGAAAATCGGTAGGAGAAATGTTAACGACTATTCATTGGCTGTCAGAGTAGCTGCCATCAGCATTGGAGCAGTCGGCTTCGGAACAGGTTCGTTGCCGCTCGTCAACACGTTCCTATGGATCTCTGCGATAATCTTATGGTTGCTCGTCGCGTTCGGTATCGCTTCTTGGTTACAAGGCCGCCGACGAAGGACTTCAGTGCGCCAGTAAAGCCTAACAAATCTTCCTGTAAGCTTCCGTATCTCCCCTCTCTGAGAATCCTCTTTCTCACGTTCAAATTCCCCGTTTGTTTTTTGTTAACTATTCTAGACCCCCCGGGGGTATCGAAATCTCGCGAGACCCCGCATAAGCTATCGGCTCGACCTTCATTCGCGGACCCGCTACAGGGTCTGACTCAAGTCGTTCGCTCGGGCCTAAGTCGCGGGAGGATGACTTGTCGTTACTCTGATTGTTTGGCGGAGTCTCGGCGGTTCTTCTTGTCTAGAATGTTGTCGACGTAGTCGACGAAGGGTTGGTCCCACATCTCGCCTGACCATTGATGAACTTCCATGAAGACTGGATGCGAGGCCACGACCTCGAGAAACGCGGCCCACTGTTTCCATGTATCTTCGTCTATCCATTTTCTCTTGTACAAGGCGAATATTCTCTCGAAGAGTCCGTACATCATAACTGCATAGTTTCGTATAATCAGATCCTCGCGAGACAATGTTTTCTGTGCGCGCCCGATCGGCCGATCGCTTCTGCTGAATAGCTCGAGCTGGAACGCGTACAGCTCCGGCCTATCAGACAGCATCCTCATAGCGTCACCATAATCATCCATTACTTTCTGGTAGGCTTGTTCTTGGATTGCTTTGTTCTGGCTGCGAAAGGAGAGGACGAAGATGACGAGTGTCAGAGTAATAACCGCGGTCTGAACGATGGTACTCAATACAACCGGATCGTCTAGGGTTGACAAAGCCGCTCGATGGTTCGACTGGAGTCAAATAACCTTGACCGCCTCACGAACCTTTCAGGTTGAAAACCTCGACATCATGGCGGGGCCGCTTAGCAGACAGACCAAGAAGCTCGTCGCGCGGGGGGATTAGGAAATGTTCGACTATCTCGCAGGCTCAGCCGATCGGCTTGCGCAGCAAGATCTCGCCGGGGACGACTGTCATTGCCCGGTACATGTTGGCCGCGTGAAGACTCCCATGTCTCTTGGAGACTTCGCCAAAGCTTGTCTTGGTGAACCCTTCCGAGGCAAACAAGGCTTCAGACGGCTCATTCTCCTTCTCCACGCTGGCAAAAACCTCCTTCAGATGGGACGCTTTGAAGAGCTGTAGAGCATTCTCTAGAAGCAGTTTTCCGATACCCTCTTTCCTTCTGGCCCTCGCGACCGCGATGTAATACACGTAACCGACAGTTCCCTCGAGAGTCTTCAACATCACCAATCCGGCTGGTCTGCCTGCTGACATGGCGGCTCTCACAAGCTCAACATCTCGAAGGGTCTTCTTCGAGTGCCATAGGTACCATCCTTCGAAGCTCTGCTCGAGAATCCACTCAAGCTCCTGTCTCTTCCCAGCGGGAACGTCCGTGATCTCGATGTTCTCTTGTGCCGTCATAGCCGGAATACTCTCTCCGCGTTGCGCCAGAGTATCTTCTCTTTGTCACTTTCCTCTATTTCCAGTCTGCTCACCAACTCCAACGCTTCCTTGTGTGTCGTAACTGGATAGTCTGTTCCGAAGATGACCTTCTCAGCGCCGCCCGCGTAATAGACAGCCTCGCTAATTTTTCTCGCCAGCCATTCCATGAATTTGTCGGCGTACGCGTCACTAGGTGCGATCAAGCCTGAAATGTCGGCGTAGACGTTCGGGTGCTTGTAGATGAGCTCGGCGACATCGTCGAACCATGGATTGCCAAAGTGGCAGAGGATTATGGTCAGTCGTTCCCTCTTGTTAGCCAATTTGTCAAGCGTCAATGGATGCGATCGGACGAGGTCCCCTGTGCTGAAGGCAGTGTCTCCAGTGTGGAAGAGGACCGGGAGATTTTCGGATTCAGCATAATCGTAGAGTACTCTGAACACGGGGCTTTCTGCTGATGCGTTGATGTAGCCTAGTCTGATCTTGAAGGCCTTGATCTCCTTTCTGTTCTGCTCCGCCAGTTTGATGGCGGCCTTCACTTCTTTTGAAGCGGGTTCGACCGTAAGCACGGGAGAGAGCAACCCGTCGCTCTCTTTGCACAACGCGATGATTTTCTCGTTTGGGAGAATCGCATCTCCCTTCAAAGGTGGACTGAGGAGGAGACCGCGTGTGATCCCGTACCTCCGCATGGTGTTCAGAAGCTCATCCATGGTATAGCGCAACCCGTTCATCTTTGCAAAACGGATGAGGGCGTCGTCTCGGCTCTCAGACAAGTGAACGTGGGCGTCGATTATTTTTTGCAACGACTTTTCGTTCCTGGCGTGGATCCGAATAAGAATTGTTGCGTTATCCCTTCGGGAAGAATGGGAGACCCTTGGTGCTGTAGAAGAGGTGCCAATCGACACGCTTGGGGATTATTGTTTCAGCAAATCTTAACTCGATGAGAGATGATCTCGAAGCATAGTATGCAATCTGTGACCAGTAAGGTCGAGATTCGTGATATCGCACCCGGCTTGTGGATCTGGCGTGCCGAACATCATCACTGGAAGCCTGGCGACGACTGGCAGCCGACCGTGACGTCGACCTACGTCGAATCGGGAGGAGAGAAGCTGGTTATTGACCCGCTCGTTCCGAAAGCGGCGGCTGAAGAATTGTGGAAGCGTCTCGTCGACCGGCCACCTACCGCGGCCGTGGTAACGATCCCTGATCACGTCCGGGATATTGACGAGTTTGTTAGCCGATATCGGGTTCGAGCTTTCGGTCCGAGACTCTTCTGGCCGGACGATGTTCCCAAGAGCAAGCTGGAGATAGTCGAACCTGACGGGGTTCTTCCGGGAGGCGTTGTCGCTCTCTACGATGGAAGGGGGCGGCTTGAGACGCCTCTCTGGTTGCCTGAGCAGCGTGTGATTGTGTTTGGAGACGCGTTGACAGAGAGGGCTGGTGAGCTCCGAGTGTGGTCTTCACCATGGCATGAAAAGCGGGCGCTGCCTGCGTTGCGAGAGTTACTCAAGCTTCCGGTTGAACAAGTTATCATTTCACACGGCGATCATGAGCCTGTGCACGACCGTGCTGCCTTTGAGCGTGCATTGAAACTTCCACCTTGGACGGGCTAATGCCCGAGATACGGGGTCTGTGACCAACAGGCCACTTCGCCGATCCCTAGATGGGACGAGCTTGTCGAGATCAGACCGGTTTGTCATTGTCATGCTCCATTGTGAGGACGATTTTTCCTCGAGCTCCGCCTTCGATTAGGTGGCGCATTGCCTGAGCAGTCTCGTTTAGTGGATAGCGTCTATCGATCACTGGCACCATTTTTCCAGCCTCCATGAGTTCCTTTAGCACAACAAGATCTTCATGGTTCGATTTTGCTACGAAGAACACGAACCTCTTGTCGCCCCTTGACAGTTTTGATCGGACGATGAAAGAGAGTAGGCGTCTGAGGATCTTGTCTCTCATACCGACAAGGACAAAGGTCGCGTTGGGATTCATCATGCGCTTGTAGTCAGAGATTGAATGAGCCGCGGCAATGTCGACGATCAGGTCGTAACGTTGCCCGTTTCTCGTGAAATCCTCCTTGGTATAGTCGACCACGTGGTCTGCGCCCAGCTTGCGGACCAGATCCAGATTCTGCGCGTTGGTCACTGCGGTGACGTCGGCCCCAAACGACTTGGCAATCTGAACCGCGAACGTGCCTACTCCACCACCGGCACCGTTGATCAATACTTTCTGGCCTGGCTGAATGTGACCATGATCCCGGAGAGCCTGTAGTGCTGTGAATCCTGCGATGCCGACGGCGGCAGACTCCTCAAAGGAACGGTTCTCAGGCTTGAGAGCTATTCTGTTCTCTTTTGCAGTTCCATACTCCGAGTAGGCGCCTATGCAGACGCCGAACACTTCGTCTCCAGGTTTGAACTTCGTCACACTGTTACTGACTGCCTCGACCGTACCGGCAAAGTCGTTGCCGAGTCGCGGGTCTTTTGGCCTGCGCAATCCGCTTCTCAAGGTAACGACAATGCGTAACAGCAGGTTTGGTCCTCCTGTCATTTCGTAACGGTCTGCGGGATTAACAGAGGACGCGTAGATCTTTACCAGTACTCCACGAACATCGTCCGGAACAGGCTTCTCAAATTCCTTGATTTGAAGAACGTCCGGTGAACCGTATCTTTCACGGACGACTGCTTTCATGAGTCCCGTCTCACCTTGTCTTGATTCGGTTGTCATTGTTTGTTCCTCAATCATATTTCGCAAGAACCTCTTCTGTTGTTGTGAGCATCTCGACCAGGTCAAGGGGTGTTTCTTCCATCACATCCTTCACCTGCTTTTTCGCTGCCTCGGTAAGGAGCGCACGCAGGTCGTTTGCCAGTGCCTTAGATTCTGTTCTGCTAGTTTTGTCCTCAGTTCTGAAGACGACGTTGTCCCCTAATACCTTGAGTGTGAACTTCCTCGTATCCAAAGTAATCTTGTCCCGGGTGACATGCAGCGAGTGAAGCGGGGACGCTGTCTTGATCTCTGTGGGAGTGTAGGAGAAACTGTCAGAACCGACCCCCAGCTCCATCGATCCATCTCCCAGCGAGAGTGAGCTGCTGTTCCATTTGGCAGTGGAGCGGTGGCCATCAGTTGTGACGTATTCGCTGCCGGGTCCCTTTGCCAGCCATCTCTCCTTGGGATGATGTTCTCCGTCCCCGTCCCAGTCGAAGATGAGCGGGCCGATCTTCCACCGGTCACCCATGCAACCATCGCGTACTCTTATTCGACCGACATCCAGACTCTGGGCGTGTGAACTTGTCTCCTCAATCAGCTGATCCGGTCCCTTGCCAGTCATCTTGAACGCCTCATCTCTATCCACAGAACGGCCTTGAAACGGAATTCCGACGGTGGTGACGGGACCTGGGAGCGATGCGCTCACCATTCCCATCGGTGTCTTGAACGAGGTTGATACTTCGCCGAGTAGTACGCAGCCGATCGTCCGTCCTTCCCGTCTGATTGGCATTCCGAGGGTGTCTTGTTTGACGACCAGCTTGGTTCCTTGCATTGTGGGTCCTCTGCCTTCAGTGACCAGGAATGGAGTCATGGTTCTTCTGGCGAGGCCGGATTTTTGTAGCGCGTAGGCCGCGACGCCCGCGACGATCGCGCCAATCACGAGATCTGGGGTCCATCTTGAGATCGTTGCTGGGATGAGGTCTGCCTGGAGGGACGCTATCCAACCGAAGATCCAGATGGTCAATGTGATTCCGACAAACACGGCTGTCATGTTCCAGAGAATGCTTAGGGCTGCTCTGCCTGGTCCCGAGTTGGTCTCTGTCCGGAGGAGCCGGGCGATGAAGAATAGTCCGAAGCCGGTCAGTAATAGTGTTAGGGAGTATTGTTCCAGTCCGATTGGCTGTCTGATGAGCCAGACGAGGCCGAGTAGCATCGATATGCCACCGAGCGTGGTTGCCGCTCGTCTGAATGCCAGCGATATCCGTGAGTCGCGTCCTATCTCAATCAATTTGTTCTCCTCCGAGTGCCTCGCTCATCAGTGCGAGTGTCCTAACGAGGAGTCTGCCTCTCTGCGTGAGTTCGTAGCCTCCCTCGTCACTGTGGGAAACCAGCCCCATGTTCAGGAGGCTCTTCAGGTGATTGTTGACAGAGGCCGCCTCGAGGCCGGTTGTTGTCTTGAAATCTGAAAAGGTCTTTCTTGTGGAATAGAGCATCTTAACCATCTTGAGCCGGTCAGTATTAGCTAGGGATTTCAGAAGGTCTGCTGCTGTGGTCTCCGGCATGTGGTCGACAAGTTCGTCAACCGCAATCTCTCCTCGCGTCGCTAGGCTCGACTTCACATTCTCTCGAATCTGTCTGACAAGATCCTTTACAACGACGAAGGAGGGCTCGGTCTGAGCCATGTCATCTTTGTGGAGATCAACTCTGATCGAACCGGCTCCGGGCTTCTCGAGAGCTTGGGAGACTTGGCGTCGTATCTCGTCCTTTAGCGATCTGATTTCCTCCTTGAGCTCGTTTCGAACATTCTCGATGTTGTCTGTCAAGTAAAAGCGTCTGTACTACGTCCATGCATTAAGTATAAAAGATTTTACTTTATGTGCCGTTCAGGTAAAGACAGTTTTCCTTAGATTCTCTGCTCGAGATCCGGATCTCCAACAGCACGTTGCTTCGTGAAGAAGATCTCTGCGGCGAACTCAAATCTAGATGATGCCGGTCGCGAACCGACTATGCCAGCCTACATCGCGATGCTACGCGGAATCAACGTAAGCGGACACAACACAATCAAAATGGAACATCTTCGCGCATTGTTCAGCGACCTCGGCTTCCGGAATGTAGAGACATATGTCCAGAGCGGAAACATCGTCTTTCAGACGCGGATAGAAAATCCATCAAACCTCTCGAGACGTATCAGCGAAACAATTCTCCTCGCCTCCAAGTTTGACGTACCGGTTATCCTCAGATCCTCAATTGAAATGCAGAGTGTGATTGCGAATAATCCATTCTTGAAAGAGAAAGGCATCGATTCATCGAAGCTACACGTCACATTTCTCTCGGAAACCGTGCAAGAAAGCGTTCTGAAAAAACTGGAGCCACTCTCGAATAATCCAGATCGATTTTACGGAGCCCCTCGAGAGATCTACCTGTACTGTCCCGATGGATATGGAAGAACCAAGCTCTCCAACAATGCCATAGAAAAAGCGCTGTCGGTGAGAGCTACAACTCGAAACTGGAAGACGACGAATACCCTGCTGGAAATGGTCTCGAAGCTTTAGCCGGGATCACCCCAATTGCTCGACGCGAGCAGCAGAAATGTCGCCCAACACCCAGGTCTCTCCCCATGCTTTGAGAGATTGCATTATTGGTCTTATCTGCTCCCCTTTATCTGTCAGAGCATATCTGACGTTAAAAGGCTGGGTCCCGAGAACATCTCTTCGAACGATCTCCTCTTCAGCGAGATATTTCAGGACTCGAGACAACGTCTTCGCATCAATCCCACAAGCAACTCTGAGCAGCTCGTTGAACCTCATGGGCCGCTCCAAGAGGTATCTGATTACAATTAGACGCCACTGGTTACCTATCTTTCGCGCTGACTCAACAGCTGCGCAGGTCACATAATCGTTCGTCTTGGCCGACAAGTAGTCGGAAATCGTACGCCTTCTTCGCCTAACTGGCATTGTTGCCCACTAGTGGCTCCAAAGCCAACAACCTATTTAGCTATCATTTTGCCACCGGCTGAATGACTTACCATGCCTATGATTGACGTCTATGCGCCCTCAGACCTATTCCCAGTCGGCTCTGACGGTCGGCTAGGTCACGAGTTGACCATGGCCGTTCTCCGTGCTGAAGGTGTAGCAACCCCGGGTCCGTTCCATCTGAATAACACTGCAGCTTTCATCCACCGGATGGATCCGCATGCCGTTCATACCGCAGCCACAGACTCCGCCCGCACAGTGCGCGTCCAGATCATCACGCCTCCAGCGGCGTTAAACCGCGAGGGCCAGAAGCAACTGGTAAAAGAGGTCACGGAGATTATCGCAAAGGTCTCCGGCAACCCCTCTCAAGCCGGACGCACTTGGGTGATCCTTACAGAGGCGGCAGAGGGCGGCTGGGGACTCTCAGGCACAGCCTTCGGGCGTTCGGAATTCGCGGCACTAGCAGCCAAGGCGGCGGCGGCGCGGGCGAAGTAAGCGCATTCCGCATTGCCCTAGACTCTTCATCGCAATACTCTAGCGATTTCACCGAAGAACTACGACTTTCGCGAACGAGTCCTTTGTTTCGCAGGTCCAGTCGTGGCTGTGAGAAGTCCTCGCAATAATTTCCTGAGTTCCTTTTGTAGTTCGAGCCATTCTAGGAACTGTTTGTCTGATAGTGAGATCATTGTGGCGACGCTTGCGAGTTCTTGTTTGCCTAGAAAATCGACCGCGTCCAGCTTCGACACTTTCTCCTCTAGCTCCTGCCTGTCACCAAAGCTCTCAAGCTTTCCCTGCGTTTTGATAATCTGTGCCACGGTGTCTTCCTCAACCCGGACCTTGATCCCTAACTTACCAAGTGACAGCAGAGTGTCCCTCAACCGTTGCTCGGCTTGAGCCTGGTTTTTGCCACTGGTTCCCCAAGAGAATGAAAATACTTCTGCAGTTGCTCGATAGTAAGTTTCGATGAAATTATCAACCCTCTCTTCTCGTGTAACCTCAACCATCTCGACCGGCAACAACTTCTTGATATGATGATAGATTGCCTGGGGAGTCATCCTGAGTTCCTCGGCGATCTGGCTGATAGTAAGTTCACGTGCTCGGAGCAAGTAGATGATCCGTCGCCGCGTGTCATCTCCCAGGAGCTCCATAGCTACTGGATCAGTAATCATCTTGACAGGTTTCATTTCTGACTAGAACACCGTTTCGGAGGTGTTGAAATCCCTATTCTTACCCCTAAGGGATAGTGTTATTAGTAAGCTACAGGTTACACGTTAAAGCGAGGATTTGAACGGTAATATGACCATGACTCAACAGCTCTCCAAACCCCAACCAGTCAAGCAGATCGCCAAACGGGTCGTCAACGAATGTCTCCAGGTCCAACCGAACGAGCAAGTGACCGTCTTCACTTGGGATCACACACTCGACTACGCAAACGCTGTAGCACTGGAAGTCGAACATGCCGGAGGCGTCTCGACCACGATGCTTCAAATGAACGACTTGTATTGGCAATATCTGAAGGAAGTTCCAGAGGCACAGTATACACGTCGACAGAAGGGATTCCTCTCCTTGTTAGACCAGACCGACGCTTGGGTCCAGCTCGGAGGACCAAAGGACCCCTCAGTATTCCCGACCGTGCCAGATCAGAGAATAGGAAAGATGATCGAAGGAGGGAAGGCGGTAGGCGACAGGTTTCTTGAGCGAGGAATCCGCGTCCTCAACCTACCGATCGGACTGGTGACGCCAGAACGAGCAAGAACCTACGGCTTCGACTATGAAAACTGGCAACGAGTCACAACGAACAGCCTCGACGTTGATCACGCGAAGATATCAGCGCTATCAGGAAGAATCGAGTCCAAGCTGCGGAACGCCACGAGTGTTAGAATAACAGCCACAAACGGCACAGATCTAACGTTCAGATTGAAGAACCGACCAGTCCACATCCACGATGGTATCATCGACAAGACCGACATCGACAGAGGAACGCGATTCGAGACTCTACCTGCCGGGGCAATTGAAGTAGCCCCGGACGAGGAAAGCGTCGAGGGAACGGTGTTGTTTGACCAGCCCACCGCATTGGCGGGTAAGATGCTCGGGGGCCTCCAGTTGAAGTTCGAGAACGGACACCTAACAAATTACACGGCACAAGCCAATTTGGACGCCTTCAAAGGAACCTATGAGAAAATGTCTGGGGACAAAGACCGGTTGGCCAACATCGTTATCGGTCTCAACCCCCGAGCGGAACTGATCGGCTTCTTCACCGACCGCATCGTACAGGGCACCGTAAGCATTGGAATCGGCGGCAACAAGGGCATCGGCGGAACAAACGAGACACAATTCGGCCATGAAGAGACCCTTAGAAAACCGACGCTAACAGTTGATGGCCACAAGCTAGTCGACCAGGGCAAAATCCAGGCCTAACCGCCCCATCGTCAAACGCCAATCTTCCCATTTTTTTCCCTTCTTACTTATTTTCTCAAGGAAACTGAACGGCTACTGATCTAGCAGAGACAGAACTGCTCTGATTATCGATGGCCATGCTTCTGATTCAGGATCAATAAGCTCGAAATGGCCTGTCCCGTCCAATTTAACTAGGGTTGTTCGATCGCCCAGTTTCTCGGCTCTCTGGACGAAAGCTTCGGACTGGGAGATCGGAACGGTGTCGTCGGCCGCTCCATGAACAAGAACTAGTCTTGCACCCGTTGGAAGAAGTTCGATTGGTGAGCCCGCATCGTATCTGTCCGGGTACTCGTCAGGTGTTCCACCCATGAGCCGTGTTACGATCCCATGTCCCAGTTTCTGCCTCCATGCCAGCTGGAGGTCGGATACTCCAGCGAGCGAGATCGCGTCTGCAATGGCCAGTTTATGATTGTCGTAGAGGGGTGAGTCTTTGTTGATTCGGTGACTGCCAACCAGCCACAGAGCTAGATTTCGACCCGCAGAATGGCCGATGATGGCTGTGTGGGCGAGGTCGAAGCGCGAATCACTCGACATCGCTTCAATAACGCTGCGGGTTGCAAGACTGATGTCCTGGAAGGTTCCTGGCCAACCGCCACCGGGGTTGCCAATTCTCCGGTACTCGACATTGCATGTGATCACTCCTTTGGAGGTGAAGGCGGCGCAAAGGTGTCCGATGTGGGACAGGTCATAGCGGGCCTGCCAGAAACCACCGTGGACAACGAAGAGGAGGGGGAACGGTCCCTTGCCTTTTGGGAATCGAAGCTCAACGAACTGACTAGGGTCGCTGCCGTAACGCATCCTCAAGTCGAATGATGGGGACATTCTTTCTAGGATGTCGCTCAAGGGTTGTTCAAACTCATTCTTGCGCGGTCTTATTTGCACCGAGTTAGACTTCTATCCAAACCTATCCCAGTGAGAGTGAAGTCTCGTGATGAGATGGATGAGCATCCTGTCTTTTGGTCGATCTCTTCCACGTGATCTGCGCCTTCTCTTCTTCTCACTCTTCCTATGGACCTTCGGTCTCGGAGTTTACAACTATGTCTGGTCTCTCTACCTCACTCAGCTTAGCGCAAACCCGGAACAAGTCGGGCTAGTCTCCTCCATCGGTTATGTCGCCGCTGCCATCTCTATGATTCCTGGCGGGATCCTCGCCAACAAATACGACAATAGGACCCTGCTCATAGTAGGCTGGGCGATGAGTATCCCAGTCCCTATCCTATTCTACTTTTCACGAACATGGTCCGACGTCATTCCGGGATTGATTCTGTTCCAATTATCAGCATTCAATCTGCCTGCGATGAACTCCTTCATTGGCCAACTCGGTGATCAGAGACGCATGTCGTCAGCGTTCGGAGCCGTCTACTCCGCGTTTCCGCTCGGCCTCGTTCTCTCTCCAGTCGTCGGAAGTCTATTGCTAACTTGGTTTAGTGTCCGTGACCTATTTTGGGTCAGTCTGATTCTCTGGACAGTTTCCACAATCATCCTCTTTCCAATCAAACGTCAGCCTCCGAGGGAAGTGGACTCGAAGGCTCCGCTGTTCGAGCTTCCTCGATCCCGTCAAGAACTAACGATTCTAGTATTCCTTTTCGGAGTACCAGCTGCACTCAGCATTACATCGCCATCTTTCCTTCCCTTGTTCCTTCAAGATGAGCTACATCTCACAGCTGCCCAGATACAGCTACTAGGGGCGGTCCAGTCTCTTGGCGCCGCGATCTCTACAATCCTTCTAGGAAGGTGGGTTGCAACTCGCAATCCTGGATCAACTGTCGCGAAGGAACTTTTGCTCGTTGCAGGAGGAGCTCTTGGAATAGTTCTCGCGGGCTCTCCTCTCCTGATTGTGCCCATGGTCTTCCTGCTGGGCGGAGCTAGAGCTCCGAGCTACGTTTCGTACTCTCTGCTATCGAATATGAGGCAGGGAAAGTCTAGAGCCGGCCAGTTCGGATTCTACTTGACCTTCGAACAGCTCGGCTTCGTAGTAGGTTCGTTTATCGGGGGCTTCCTCTACTCGAGCAGCCACGCAAGCGTCCTAATCGCCACATCCTTCCTGTTCGTCTTTCTTGCATTACTCGCAGGGTTCGGTATTCGAAGTGTGTCGGACGCTACTCAGAGATCAAACAGGCGAGGCTGAGAGTAGTTTGCTTCTTCTCAGGATCTGAGTGAAGACTATGGCGTCGGCGGTGCTGGTCCCGGTCCCAAGCCCGGTGATGGTGTCGGTCCAGAGGTCATTGGGAGAGACGTTTTCGATGCGCGCCTCTTTGCTAGGTAGAGAACTATCCCCGCAACAATGGCGATGGCGACAATCGCGTCAATCGCTAGCCCCACCGGCGAAGTGAAGAAGGCCAAGAAACTGTTCGGTAGGGGCTGGACTTGAAATTCTACAGCCGAGAGGGCTGAAGCATCCTGCAGATTCGTCCAAGTCGCCGAGTCTGAGGTTGTGCTGCTAGGCAGCGGAGTGCCAGGCGGGACGACGATCTTTACTTGATTGCTTCTATCAGAGCCGCCGATCAGTGTGAAGTTCACACCAGGCGCCGGTGTCCTACCCGTGGTCTGGAAGAAGCCAGGAATTGTAAAGTTCGTGTTGCTCCCGACCGTCGGAGGCTTGAGGACGAGTCCCTTGAGGCTGCTCGATGAAGTTCCAGCGCTAAGGTCAAGGTCGCTGGTTGTGGACATCTGGCTGATAGTTATGGAGGTCGCGTTGAGAAAGACGACCGAGGCAGGGACCGTTCCGGCTGGAAAAGTAGCGAATAGTCGCTGGATGTATTGCGCCTTCAACTGGTTCACTTGACCGTCGAGGTTACTGACGTAGGTTGTTGTGGATTGTAGGGTAAGCGTATACGTTGAACCGTTGTAGGTCAGATTCAGGGTTTCGCCGGTCTCAAGGTTTAGGGCCGACCGGAGTATCGGGTCCAATCCAGTCCCTCCGAAGGGGGTCAGGATATTTTCGAGCACTGTCACAAAGTCCGTCCCCGATGGATATGGTGCTGCGACGAATCCGATGGTGACGCTTGCTGTCGAAGAGTTGGGATATGCTACGGTGCCGTTGAACGCTGTAACTGTAACGTAGTGTGCTGTTGCGTTCTCAATCTGGCTTGCGATCCTGTCGGTCCATGTCTTGTTTCCAAACGTGTGATTCCATTCAGTCTGAAACGCGGTCTGGTTTGCAAGAGGCGTTCCCCCGAAAAATGATTGGGAGAAGTTGAGTTGAGCAGTTGCATTGACTTTCACCTGTGTAGGAGTGGTGGAGTACGTTGCTGTGATAGTGCTCGTTGGAACATTTGTGGTGACGGTTAGAGAACCGGACCCTGTCAGACCAGTCTGGGTCGCCGTAAGACTGATCGAGTTGAAGACGCTTACCGCAGGTGCGGGTAGCTGATACTGGACCTTCGTGGTTTGAACTACTGAGCTTGACTGTTGTGAGAAGTTCGATGAGGAGTGAATCGTATACCCGGGTGTGAACAGACTACTAACGTTCTGAGTAAGGCTGCCGAGAGACGTTGTTGTGGTCCAGGAGACTCCTACGCTCTTGTCAGGGTTAACTGTCAGAGCCAGCGCATCGTGCTGTACGGGTACATTGAGGGAAACGGCGCTGTGTCCAGACGGAGCGAGCAAGGAGAATAGGGCCAAAACCATTAGGCCTGAGGCGAGAAAACGCGTCAAATTGCTCCTTGAAGCATTCAATGTCGTAACGTAGCGACAGCGAGAAGTTTCAATTGTTAAGGGTTATGCAACCCCTTCCGTATTGATGACTAGGAGCCGGACCTCAGGATCTTGTTGGTTAGTCAGCTAGTTTGAGGACTTTGTTCTGAATGCCTCTACGAGGGCATCTGCCTCGGCGGGACCGTCATGCCTTACACCGTTCACGTAGAAGGTTGGAGTTCCGTTGACTCCGCTCCTGACTCCTCCCATGAAATCATCCTTGATCTTCTTCTCGTGGACGTGTTGTGCTATTTCTCGCTCGAATCTCTGGGTGTCTAGTCCTAGCTTCTTGGCGTATCCGAGTGCTACGGTGGGGTCTCCGAGGGTTGCTTGGTGTTCGTAGAGGAAATCGTGCATCTCCCAGAACTTTGCCTGTGCGCTAGCGGCCTCAGCGGTCTCAGCAGCCACCATCGCAAACTCGTGAACGTTAGTCAGTGGGAAGTTGCGGAAGACGAAGCGTAGTTTTGATCCCAGCTCTCTCTGGACCCTCTTGACTTCGGGATACGCGGCGCCGCAGTATGGGCACTGATAATCGCCATACTGAACTAGAGTGAGCAGGGCCTTCGGGTCTCCCTGAATGTGATCTCGACTCGGGTCAACTGGGACCTGCAGTCTAGGAGGCTCGTAGGCTTCGGCCTGCTTGCCGGCAGGGTCTAGCAGGGTTCTGTGTGCTTTTCGGCTATGCGTTGCTGTTGTTGTAGTCGCCATTGTCGAGGGCCCTCATTCAGCTTTAGGAGTTTTAAGCTGTTCGAGAGCGGCGAGAATTCCCTCTGCCCCAGGGTTAACGCCGTCAGGCGAGAGGTGGCTCCATCGGACAATCCCCTGACCATCGATGACGAACAGTGCACGGGCTGACTCGCCAATTTTTTCCTTGAATGCTCCGAACTGTCTCGAAATTTTTCCCTTGGGTTCGAAATCTGATAGAACTGGGAAGTTGAGTTTACGATCTTTTGCAAAGGCCAGGTGGGACCAGATGTTGTCGACCGATATTGCGAGCAGTTCAGCGTTGAACTTTTTGAATTCGGGCATTACCATTGCGTATAATGACAGTTGGTCTGTGCAGACAGGGCTCCAGTCTGCTGGGTAGAATGCGAGAATTACAGGTTGGCCACGGAAATCTTTGAGGGATACTTTCTGGTCGGGTGTACTGTTCAGCGAGAAATTCGGAGCCTTTCTTCCAGGGTTGAGAATCGAAGAACTCTTGCTCTCTAGCTTCTTTCCCACAGTCTGTTTCCCAGCTCGGGCAGTCCTTTTCCGTCTGTTTCGTTGCATCGTAACTGCTTTCACGAGAGACCCGTCCCAGTCGGTAGAATGTCTAACATTACCTGTCCCAATCGATGATTGAAGTATTTAGACATGGCCAGTTTTCTCCCGTTTCTCAGGTCACTAGTTCAATGGGCACGTTTGCGACAGTTGGGAGATAGTCAATGTCCACGAGCTCGTAGGCTGTGTCCAGCTCAGTTAATTCCGCGTTGGTTAACAGGTGTTTGGTCGAACCAACGTTTTCTTCGGCTTGTGCTTCGTTCTTCGCTCCTGGGATTGGGACGACGATTTGGTTGGCGAGGAGCCAGCTAAGAGCTACTTGGGAGACTGAGAATCCATGCCGTCTTGCTATGCTGCCTAAAACCGCGTTGACTTTCTCTATCTGTTCGATATTCTTCGGTGCGAATAGTTTGTTTTCATCTCTTACATCTCCCTTTGGAACATGTCCCCGATCATATTTGCCCGTTAGGGCTCCTTGCGCAAGCGGACTATAGGCTAGGACTGTGATGTTGTTCTTGCGGCAGTAAGGAACGACCTCTTCCTCAATCTCTCGTTGCAAGAAGTTGTATCTGACCTGGTTAGACACAATGTCAGTTCGCGACAGAAGGGATCTTGCCTCTTCTAAGTCTCGGACTGCAAAGTTGCTTACTCCGATCGCTCGGATCTTTCCCTCATTGTAGAGCTTCTCAAGCGCTTTCATCGTCTCCTTGAGAGGAATCTGCTCCCAAGGATCAGGCCAGTGCACTTGGTAGAGGTCTATCTCCTTCACTCCGAGCCGGTTCATGCTAGCCGCCGCTGCTCTCTGAAGCTCATCAAATCGTAGATTGGCCCCGTGGACCTTGGTGGCCACGACAAACTCGTCTCTCCCGATATCCCGCAAGGCTCTTCCCACGACTTTCTCGCTATGCCCGCTGCCGTAAGCCTCAGCGGTGTCGACGAGATTGACTCCGAGCTCGTGGCTCTTTGTGATAGCGCGGACGATCTGCTCGTCATCACCCTTCCACAAATCGCTTGCCTGCCAGACGCCTATTCCGATTCGAGAAACTTTCGGCCCGTTCTTTCCAAGAGTTCTAATTTCCATTTCAGAATCCTCATGAAATAGGTTGAATCGTGTCACGTATCTTACTGATAGCTTTTTCAGGGATTCGCTCTGGTCTGATTATCAGTGTA
>Ga0210409_10000220_pt1 | contig 114366 bp, 97 predicted proteins | sample IncBWH17MmetaG_FD_161649 | JGI IMG/M metagenome (GOLD analysis project Ga0210409, IMG submission 161649) | Forest soil microbial communities from Barre Woods Harvard Forest LTER site, Petersham, Massachusetts, United States - Inc-BW-H-17-M | ecosystem: Environmental > Terrestrial > Soil >...
AATGGCACGCCGCTGTGGCTGCTGGCCGAGCTCACGTACCGCTGCCCGCTGCACTGCGTGTACTGCTACAACCCGGTGGACTTCGCGCTGACCGAGCGCGAGCTGGACACCGAGGGCTGGCTGCGCGTGCTGCGCGAGGCCCGGGCTCTGGGATCGGTGCAGTGCGGCTTTTCTGGCGGCGAGCCGATGGTGCGCGAGGATCTGGAAATCCTGGTCGCGGAGGCGCACCGGCTCGGGTACTACACCAATCTGCTGACCTCGGGCGTCGGGCTGACCGAGGAGCGCGCCGCGCGCCTGAAGCAGGCGGGTCTGGACCACATCCAGCTGTCGTTCCAGGACTCCACCCGCGAGATGAACGATTTTCTTTCGCACACGAAAACGTTCGAGCTGAAGCAACGCGTTGCGCGCATGATCAAGGCCAACGGCTGGCCGATGGTGATGAACGTCGTGCTCCACCGGATGAACGTGGACTGGATCGACAAGATCATCGAGATGGCGGTGGACCTGGGAGCCGAATACCTGGAGCTCGCCAACAGCCAGTATTACTCGTGGGCGCACGTGAACCGGGACCACCTGCTGCCGTCGCGCGAGCAGCTGCAGCGGGCCGAACGGATCACCAACGAGTACCGCGCCCGCCTCGGCGACCGGATCCGGATGTTCTTCGTGGTGCCGGACTTTTACGAGAACCGCCCCAAGAAATGCATGAACGGGTGGGGCAACGTGTTCCTGACCATCACGCCCGACGGCACCGCGCTGCCCTGCCACACGGCCAGGATGCTGCCGGGCCTCGCCTTTCCGAACGTGCGCGACCAGGATCTGCGCTCGATCTGGTACGAATCGGAGGGCTTCAACCGGTTCCGCGGCAGAAGCTGGATGAAGGAGCCGTGCCGCAGTTGCCCGGAGCAGGAAAAGGACCTGGGCGGCTGCCGCTGCCAGGCGTATCTGCTGACCGGCGACGCCGCCAACGCCGACCCGGTGTGCGACAAGTCGCCGCACCACGGCGTGGTCATTGAGGCGGTCCAGAAGGCGCAACGGCCCGACGCGCAGCGCGTCACCGAGCATCCGCTGGTGTTCCGCGGTCCGAAGGAATCCCGGCGCCTGACGGAAGGCAAGCGCGTCGAGGCGTAATTCCCGCAAGGTGTAAGGCCGTTGCGACCACCCCGGCGTCTATCCAGCCGGCCACCGAGGCTTCCACCTCGGTTCCCTGGGCCAAATCGAACTCAAACGCGGGGCACTTCGTCGAGTCTAAGCGCCTGGGATCGCCAGCACGGGCATGATCTCGACGGAATCGCCCGGGAAGATGGCAAAGTGCGGATGGTTTTCGAAGAGCTTGGCGGCAGCCTCGTGCGAATCGGCGCGCACGACCGTGAAAGCGCCCATTTCATTGCTCATATCCTTGATACCGCCTTGCGTGACCTTCTTGGTCTTTCCCAATGGGCCGCCCATGTCAACGATGGAAGCGTGATGTTTCTCGACCCACGCGTGCCAGGCCGCCATGCCTTCTCGTTCCTTCGCGCGGCGATCGCCTTCGGGAAGGGCGTCCCAGGCCGCTCTGCGCGGACTGGTCTTGCTGCCAAGGAATACCGCGAGATACGTATTGTTCGTGCCCATGAGGACTCCTCTCACTTTTGTCTAACGGGTCGGAACAGCATCTCACAAGCGACGCTTGCCGGCGATCCGCGCCGGCGGCGGTCCAGAGTCAGTGGAGCGAACCTTTACGCGGCCTGCTTCTGGGGTGGCTTCGCTGTGTCTGCGCGGCCGCCGGACGGCGCGCCCGTGGTGCCTCGAGCAGCAGCCTTCGCACTGTGGGCGGGGGGCTTGCCGGCCGGCGCGGCGGTCGATTCGCGCATCAGGAGTTTCGAATAGTCGAACTCCTGGCCATACGAGTCGAATTCAGGGACTAGCGTAAACCTGGGATCCATTGTTTACCCTCTTGGAGACCACCGGCGAACCGCGCCAGCGCGGCGTTTCGAGGTGTCAATCGGCAGCGGTTCGCCGTCCTGAAGAGGCATTACGCTAAAAACATGATCGTCCGTTCGATCTTCTAGGTGCGCGGATATCGGGTCATTACGGACCACGACAAGGAGGGTCTGATGGGTTTTCGCCTTTTGGCAGGGGTCATATCGTCGCTGACCGCTCTTTGCGCGCTGGCGCAGGCGCCGGCGGACCGTCTGGCGGCCTTGGACATCTTCAATCTGCAATTCGCCGGGACGCCGCAGATCTCGCCGGACGGCAGCAGAATCGTCTACGTGCGGTCGTTTTCCGATGTGATGACCGACAAGCGCTACTCGAACCTGTGGATCGTGGGCTTCGACGGGTCCGATGATCGTGCGCTGACGTCGGGGAATTTCGGGGACGATCAGCCGCGCTGGTCGCCCGATGGCAGCCGGCTGGCATACGTGTCGGATCGCGACGGCTCCATGCAGCTTTACGTCCGCTGGATGGACACGGGCCAGACGGCAAAGCTCACCAGCCTGGAGTTCGCGCCCGAGAATCTGTCGTGGTCGCCGGACGGCAAGCGGATCGCGTTCGCCTCGCTGGTGCCGATCTCCAAGCCGAAGGTTGCCGGCATGCCGACCGCGCCGGAAGGTGCGAAATGGGCCGAGGGTCCGCAGACGTACGACCGGCTGATCTACCGGTTCAACGGACGCGGCTTTCTGAAGCCGGGATTTTCACAGCTGTTCGTCGTCGCGGCCGATGGCGGCGCCGCGCGGCAACTGACGAGCGGCGAGTTTCCGCACGGGGGCAATTTTTTCGGCAGCGATCCACCGGTGTGGACCCCCGATGGCAAGTCCATCGTCCTGTCGGGAAACTTTCGGCCGGACTTCGAATATGACCCGCTCAACACCGAGGTGTATGAGGTATCCGTGAGCGACGGTTCGGTCAAGCAGCTCTCGCACCGCCAGGGGCCGGACGACAGTCCCGACATTTCCCCCGACGGCAAGCTGATCGCGTACACCGGTTTCGACGACCGGCGCCAGGGCCATCAGACCACGCATCTTTATCTGATGGATCGCGACGGCGCCAACGCGCGCGAGCTGACCGGCAAGCTGGACCGCGACGTGCGTTCGCCCCGCTGGGCGCCCGATGGACAGGGGATCTACGTGCTGTACGACGACCAGGGCGATACGAGGCTGGCGCTGGTGAGCCTGGACGGCAAGGTCCAGGAAGTGGCCGCACATCTGGCTTCCGGCGGGACGAGTTCAGCGGTGGGGGCGGCGTTCAGCGTCGCGCGCAATGGGCACGTGGCCCTGACGCAGGGCACCGGGGCGGAGCCGGGAGATATTGCGGCGATCGGTCCGCAGCAAAAGGCCGTTCGCGTTCTGACCCGGCTGAACCAGGAACTGCTGACCCAGAAGAAGATCGGCACGATCGAGGAGATCTGGTTCAACTCGTCACGCGACCAGCGCAGGATTCAAGGCTGGATCGTGAAACCTCCGGATTTCGAGCCTTCGAAGAAGTATCCGCTGATTCTGGAAATCCACGGAGGGCCGTTCGCGAACTACGGCGACCGCTTCGATACGATCAAGCAGATCTGGGCGGCGCAGGGCTACGTCGTGCTCTACACGAACCCTAGGGGCAGCACGAGTTACGGAGAGGAATTCGCCAACCTGATCCACCATGCCTATCCGGGCGACGACTTCTACGATTTGAATTCGGGCGTGGATGCGGTGGTGGCGAAGGGTTACGTCGATGAGAAGAACCTCTTCGTCACCGGCGGATCCGGCGGCGGAGTGCTGACCTGCTGGATGATCAGCCACACGGACCGGTTCCGGGCGGCGGCGAGTCTGTATCCCGTGACCAACTGGTACAGCTGGACGCTCACCTCGGACATACCGTCCTTTGCCACGCTGTACTGGTTCTCGGGGGTGCCCTGGGACGATGCCGACGAGTACGTCAAGCGCTCGCCGATCTCGTACGTGAAGGCCGTGAAGTCCCCAACCCTGCTGATGACCGGCGAGGAGGATTGGCGAACCCCGATTACCGAGGCCGAACAATACTATTCCGCCCTGAAGCTGCTGAAGGTCGAGAGCGTTCTGGTGCGCGTGCCGGGTGAACCGCACGGGCTGCAGCGACGGCCCAGTCATCAGATCGTGAAGGCGATGTACGTGCTCGACTGGTTTGAAAAGCATCGGGCCAGGTAGGCACCCGGCGGGCCCTCCCGTGCGGGGGAGGGCCCAAGGTCGGGGTATCCGATCCGGCCGCAGCCGCTACAGCCGCTGCAGCAACAATCCCTTCAGGTATTCGCCTTCGGGGTGCGTCATCAACATCGGGTGATCGGCGCCCGGCCCCAGGCGCGTGCGCATCGTGCATTCCACGCCGGCATCGATCACCGCGCCGGCGACGATCTTCTGGAACAGGTCCACGTCGATGGCTCCGGAACACGAAAACGTCATCAGGATCCCGCCCGGCTGCAGCAGCTTGAGCGCGTTCAGGTTGATGTCCTTGTAGGCGCGCGCGGCGCGCTCTACGTGATGATGGCTGGCCGCGAATTTGGGCGGATCCACCACGATCAGATCGAACCGCTCGCCCGCGTCGCGCAGCGCGCGCAGCTGCTCGAACACGTCGGCGCAGCGCCACTGGACCTGCTCGGCGTCGAGTCCGTTCAGTTCCACGTTGGCGCGGCCCAGCGCCAGCGCGTCGGCGGACGAATCTACCGCGAGCGAATCGCCGGCGCCGCCGCGCGCCATCGCCACCGAAAATGACCCCGTGTAGCAGAACGCGTTGAGCGCGCGTGGGGCGCGGCCCAGCGTCGAAGTGAGCTCGCGCGCCAGCTCGCGGGCCAGCTGACGGTTGTCGCGCTGGTCGATGTAAAAGCCCGTCTTGTGTCCGCGCCGCACGTCGACCCAGTAAGCCAGGCCGTGCTCCCGAACCTGGATCCGCTCGGGCGGCTCGCGGCCGCGCAAGACGCCCCGCGCCTCGGCCCGCGCCGGCCCGGGTGCCGCCGGCAACGATTCGCGCGCCCGCAGCGCGCTGTCGGACCGCTCGAAGGCATTGCGGCAGCCGCTGGCTTCGCACAGTGCATCGAGCAGCACCTCGGACTGCAGCTGCACGCCCGGGGCCTGCAGCTGCAGCACGAGCTGGTCCGCGTAGCGATCGACGATCAGCCCGGGCAGCCGGTCGGCCTCGCCGTAAACGAGGCGCACTGCGTCGCTGACCTGCGCGAGCCGGTCACGCCGCCCGACGGCCTCGCGCGTCCGGGCTGCCAGCCAGTCGCGATCGATCCGGTCGGCCTCGTCGAAGCTCCAGCAGCGCGCCCGGATCGCCGAGTCCGGTGCGTACGCGGCCCAGGCCAGCCACCGCCCGTCGGCCCCGTGTACGCCCACCAGGTCGCCGGGGCCTGGCGCGCCGCCCACGCGGGCCACCGCGGTCGCGTAGATCCAGGGGTGGCGCCGCGCCAGCGAACGTTCCTTGCCCGGCTTCAACCACAGCTCGCGCATCGTGCGACTGCCCGCTCAGGCCTTGCGGCGCGCGCGCGGGTGGTACGAATCGTAAGCCTTGGCCAGGTGCTGCCAGTCCAGGCGCGTGTACACCTGGGTGGTCGAGATGTTCGCGTGCCCCAGCAGTTCCTGTACCGCACGCAAATCGCCGCTCGACTGCAGCAGGTGCGATGCCATCGAGTGCCGCAGCACGTGCGGATGAACGTGAACGCCCAGGCCCGATCGCACCGCCAGCTGCTGCAGCCGGATCTGCACGCTGCGGGCGGTCAGCCGCGTGCCGCGCGTCGATACGAACAGTGCCCGTTCCGCGGCCGCCGCCAGCATGGACCGCACCCCGAGCCAGGCGCGCAGCGCCTGCACCGCCGGCTGACCGATCGGAACCGAACGGCGCTTGGACCCCTTGCCGGTGACGGTGAGCTCGCGCTCGGCCAGGTCGATCCAGCCGAGCGAGGCGGGCGCGGGGCCCTGGGCCGCGTGAGGCCGCGCATCCAGGCCCACCAGCTCCGACAGGCGCAACCCGCTCGAATACAGCACCTCGACGATCGCGCGGTCGCGCAGCGCCAGGGCTCCGGTGCCGCCCGCGTACGAGGCGAGTGCGACCGCCTGATCGGGCGCCAGCGCCTTGGGCAGGCGCTGCGGACGGCGCGGGCCACGCACCCCGAGCGCCGGATTCGAGGGGCTCGCTCCGCGCGAGGCCAGGTGACGGAAGAAGGTGCGCCAGGCCGACAGCATGCGCGCGATGCTGGCCGGCGCCAGGCCCTGCGCATGCAGCCGGCCGGCTGCCCGCCGCACGTCGGCCGCGGTCAGGTCGGACAACGCGCGACCGGCGGCCAGCTCGCTCAGGCGCTGCAGGTCCCTGCGATACGCGGCCACGCTGTGCGGCGACAGGCGCCGTACGGTGGCCAGCTCGTGCAGAAATTCCTGCGCCACGGCCGCCAGTTCGCCGCGGCCCATCTTAACCACGCAACCGGGTCAGGGCCGCTGCGGTCAGCTGGCCGATGCGACTCAGAAACGCGGTGCCCATGTCGCTGCGGAAGCGATGCGGATCATCGGAGCCCAGCGTCAGCAACCCGAAGGGTGCCGAGACCGGGTCGGCGCGCAACGGGACCAGCGCCAGGCTGCGCGTATCGGGGAAATCGGTCTGCATCCAGGTGGCGGCCGCGAAGTCGGCGTTCAGGCCGCAAAACGGCGCCTGCATGCTGGCGGCGAACCGGACCACGTCGGCGGGAACCGGGCTGGCGCATTCCAGGCCGGCAAAGCGCGGCGCGAACTCCCAGATCCGCAAGGCCGCCGCCGGCACCCCGAACGCCTCCTTCAAGCCGTCGACGACCCGCTGCGGCAGGCTGGCCTCGTCGCGCTCGGCGAGCAGCGCGCCCGCCCATTGCGCCAGGCGCTCGCCGATGTGGTCGTTGGCGCGGCCGTGACGGGTCAAATCCGACAGGCTCGCCTCGAGCGCACGGATACGCTCGCGCAGGATCTGGGCCTGCCGCTCCGGCAACGACACCGCGCGGCCATCGTGCGGGTCCGGCAGCTCGATCGAGCCGAGCAGCCATGGTTTGCGCCGGAAAAAGTCGGGGTTGTTCTGGATGAAGATTGCGACGTCGTCCTCGTTCACGCCTTCCTCGGTCATTTACTCGATTTCGATCTCGCCATCGAACACCCTGACCGCCGTGCCGGCCAGGAACACCGGTGCCGGCCCGCCCGCGTGCGGGCTGTCCCATCGTACAGACAGCAGCCCGCCGCGCGCGTGCACCTGAACCGGGGAGGACAACAGCCCGCGCTGGATTCCGGACACAACCGCCGCGCAGGCGCCGGTGCCGCAGGCGAGGGTCTCGCCGGCGCCGCGTTCCCACACGCGCAACCGGATCGCGTGCCGGTCCAGCACCTGCATGAATCCGGCGTTGACCCGGTGCGCGAAGCGAGGATGGCGCTCGATCGCGGGCCCCTCGATCTGGACCGGCGCCGAGTCCACGTCGTCGACCCGCTGCACTGCGTGCGGATTGCCCATCGAGACGACCGAGATCCACACCTGGCGCCCATCGACCGGCAGCGGCCACAGTGCCGCCTCGCCCTCGGCGCGCTCGGCCAGGCCATGGGTGGAAAAACCGCTGGCCGCCGGATTCATGTCCGGCACCCCCATGTCGACCGAGACGGTGCCGTCGTCCAGCAGGCGCGGCTCGATCAGCCCGGAGGCGGTCTGAACCCGGATCGACGATCGGTCCGTCAGGCCCGCCTGGCGCACGTACATCAGGAAGCATCGCGCACCGTTGCCGCAATGCTCGACCTCGGCGCCGTCGGCGTTGAAGATCCGGAAGCGAAAATCGGCGCCCGGCTCGGTGGCCCGCTCGACCAGCAGGACCTGGTCGGCGCCAATGCCGAAGTGGCGGTCGGCCAGCGCCCGCACGCGCCCGCTGGTGAGCTCGAGACGCTGGCCGATTCCGTCGAGCATCACGAAATCGTTGCCAGCGCCCTGCATCTTGGTGAAGCGCAGCCGCATGCCGCCATTATCGCCGCAGCCGCGCCGGTCAAGGCGCATGGGTGCCCGATCTTGCGGCGGCGCGGCGATCCCGGGCTAGTAGATGGACGGCGCGCCCGGCGGCCGCGTCTTGAAGCGCCGATGCATCCACATGTACTGGTCCGGCAACCGTCGGACCCATCGCTCGATCTCGCGGTTCATCCGTTCCGTATCCTGCTCGACGCTGGCACCTGGAAAGTCCTCCCACGGCTCCCCGACGTGGTACACGTAGCCGTCGCGTGTCTGCTCGGTGACCGCCATCACGACGCGCGCGCCGGTCATCCGGGCCATCTTCGAGACCATCGGCAACGTGGCGGTCGGCACCCCCATGAACGGAACGAAGATCGAGTTGGCCGCGCCGCCGTCGATGTCCGGCAGGTAGTAAAACGGCCGTCCGTCGCGCATCGCCCGCACGGCGGTGCGCAGCTCCCAGCCGCCCCGGGCGATCAGCAGCTGCGGCAGGAAGCGCGAGCGGCCATGCGCGAGCCAGCGGTCCCACACCGGGTTGGACTGGCGCGCGTAGATCGACACGCAGCGCACGTTGACGGTCATGCGCACCGCACCCGCGTCCAGCCCGACAAAATGGGGCGCCAGCAGGATCAGCGGCCGGTTGGGATCCTGCACCCGCTCCAGGCCTTCGAAGGCCACCAGCCGCTCGACATCCTGCTGACTGCCCTTCCACAGCACCGAATGGTCGAGGGTGGCGCGAACCAGGTTGCGGAACACGCGGCGTCCGAGCTGGCGGCGCCCTCGGGCATCGAGCTCGGGAAAGCACGTTGTCAGGTTCGACAGGGTGACCCTGCGGCGCGAAGCGACCAGGACCCAGCCCAGATCGCCCAGGATGTGTGCCAGCCACCGGCGTGCCCAGGGCGGCCAGCGAACGGTCGAATTGACGATCGCGATGGCCAGGCCGGCCGCCCAAAGGTCGATCCGGCGCCGCGAAGGGACCTGCGCTGCGATGGCCAGCTCGGACGGCACTTGACTCACGGGCCGGATGGTAACGGGACAAGGGGTGTTCCCGTATAATCGCTGCAGCCGAGTTAACGTACAACTTGCAGGGCGATTTCGCGGAAGCAATGCCGGTCCGCGGAAAAAATACTGCTAAAGCGTCACCCCTCCCTCCGCGGTCGTGGCGCGCTTCCCAACTGGAGTGTGAGCCATGGCGAGCGAGTTTCTGTTTACCTCCGAATCGGTTTCCGAGGGCCACCCGGACAAGGTGGCGGACCAGGTATCCGATGCGATCCTCGATGCGATCCTGACCCACGATTCCCGCGCGCGCGTGGCCGCCGAGACGCTGGTGACCACGGGCCTGGTCGTGCTGGCCGGCGAGATCACGACCTCGGCAGCGGTCGACTACCCGGCGGTGGCGCGCGAAACGATCAAGCGGATCGGTTACGACAACAGCGACTTCGGCATCGATTACAAGGGCTGCGCGGTGATGGTCTGCTACGACCGGCAAAGCCCCGACATCGCCCAGGGCGTGGACGAGGGGCGGGGCATGGACCTGGATCAAGGCGCGGGTGACCAGGGGCTGATGTTCGGCTACGCCTGCGACGAGACGCCCGAGCTGATGCCGGCTCCCATTTACTACGCGCACCGGCTGGTCGAGCGGCAGGCCGACGTGCGACGCGACGGACGGCTGCCGTGGCTGCGGCCCGACGCCAAGTCGCAGGTGACCATGCGATACGTCGACGGCAAGCCGCATTCGATCGACACCATCGTTCTGTCGACCCAGCACGACGCTGACGTCGAATACAAGACGCTGCAGGAAGCGGTGATCGAGCTGATCGTCAAACCGGTGCTGCCGAAGGAGTGGCTGGCCCAGACGCGCTACCTGATCAACCCGACCGGCCGCTTCGTGGTCGGGGGCCCGCACGGCGACTGTGGACTGACCGGCCGCAAGATCATCGTCGACACCTACGGCGGCGCCTGTCCGCACGGGGGCGGCGCCTTCTCCGGCAAGGATCCGTCCAAGGTCGACCGATCGGCGGCCTATGCGGCCCGTTATGTGGCCAAGAACGTGGTCGCCGCGGGACTGGCGCGCCAGTGCCAGATCCAGGTCAGCTACGCGATCGGCTATTCCAAGCCGATCAACGTCACCGTGTACACCGAGGGCACCGGCAAGATTCCGGACGAGCGCATCGCCCAGCTGATCGGCGAGCACTTCGATCTGCGGCCCAAGGGCATCATCCAGATGCTCAATCTGCTGAAGCCGATCTACAGCAAGACGGCCGCCTACGGCCATTTCGGCCGCGACGAGCCGGAATTCAGCTGGGAGCGCCTGGACAAGGCCGCCCAGCTGCGCGAGGCCGCGGGGCTTAAAAAAGCCGCCTGACCCCGGCCCGCCAGGCCCGGCCGGCACCGGCCGATCGGTCGAGGCGCCGGACTTTAAAACCCGATTTCCGGGCGCTGCCGGTGCCGCATTTGCGCGATCCTTGTTGGTCCTGGTTCGTCGCGCCTCGAGGCGGCGCTCAGGACAGCAGCACCGGGAAGGACGGTCAAGCATCGTGCTGAAGCGAATCGTGGTGTCCGAGCTGCGCACCGGCATGTACATCGAGGAGCTGTGCGGCTCCTGGATGGAGCATCCGTTCTGGCGCACGCGTTTCGCGCTCAGGGACGAGGACGATGTGCAACGCATCCGGGCCAGCGGCATCCACGAGGTGTGGATCGACACCGCCAAGGGACTGGATATCGACGCACCCGCCGAAGCGGTGCCGACCCGGGCCGAGGCCGAAGCCGAGATCGACCGCAAGCTGGAATCGGCCGCCGCGCAGCTGGCTCACGGGGCAGACCGGACTGCGTTCGCCGAGGAACTGGAACGCGCTCACAGCTTGTATGCGCGCGCCCGCACGGCGGTGCTGAGCCTGTTCGGCGACGCCAAAATGGGCCACGCGATCGACGCGGACGCGGCGAGCGCGCTGGTCGACGAGATCTTCCAGTCGGTGCAGCGCAATTCGAACGCGATGGTCAGCCTGTCGCGGCTGAAGCGCGCCGACGACTACACCTACGTGCACTCGGTGGCGGTGGCTGCGCTGATGATCGCGCTGAGCCGGCAGCTGGGCCTGAGCGAGGCGGACACGCGCGAAGCGGGCCTGGCGGGGTTGATGCACGACATCGGCAAGGCGAAGATCCCGGACCGCATCCTGCGCAAGCCGGACAAGTTGTCCGACCAGGAGTGGGTCACGATGAAATCCCACCCGGAACTCGGCCATGCGATCCTGTCCAAGGTCTCCATGGGCCCGATCCCGCTGGACGCGGTTCTGCACCACCATGAAAAGTTCGACGGCTCCGGCTACCCGCACGGGCTGGCCGGGGAGGCGATCAGCCTGTTCGCCCGGATGGCCAGCGTATGCGATGTCTACGATGCGGTCACCTCGAATCGCCCATACAAGTCCGGCTGGTCGCCGGCCGAAGCGATCCGCAAGCTGGCCGAATGGGCCCCGGGCCACTTCGACGAGAGGCTGTTTCAGGCATTCGTGAAGACGGTCGGCATCTATCCGGTGGGCACGCTGGTGCGGCTGGAGTGCGACCGGCTGGGCGTGGTGGTCGAGCACAACGAGCGGGCACTGCTCAGGCCCAGGGTCAAGGCGTTCTTCTCGATCAAGTCGCAAAGCCGGATCGCCCCGGAGCTGCTCGACCTGGCCGATTCGCGCAGCAGCCACCGGATCGTCGGCCGCGAAGACCCGGCGGCATGGGGCCTGACGCGGGTGGACGACCTCTGGAGCGGGCACCCGGTGCGGCTTTGAATCAGCGATGTCTGCAGCGAGTCGCGCGGACATGCCTGATGGGTGTGGCGCTGGCGGGGTGCGCCGATGCTTTTGCGGCGGCACCGCCTTCCTGCGGGGCTCGCGGAGTCGCGCTGCAAGTGCTGGGTTCCGGAGGCCCCGAGCTCCAGGATCGACGGGCATCCACGAGCTACCTGCTGTGGCGGGACGGCATCGCCCGGGTTCTGGTCGATAGCGGCGGCGGATCGGCCTTGCGTTTCGGTCAGAGTGGGGCCGACGTGTCGGGGCTTGCGGTGGTCCTGCTCACGCATCTGCACGTCGACCATACCGCGGACCTGCCGGCGCTGATCAAGTCCTCGTTCTTCGAAGACCGGCACGAGCGACTTCCCCTGTTCGGCCCCGGAGGCAATGCGGCCTTCCCGGCGACCACGCGCTTCGTGCGGGCGCTGTTCGCCGAGCCGGACGGTGCGTACCGCTATTTGGGTGATTTCGTTGATCCTGCCGCCGACCCTCCCTATCTGCTCGAACCGCACGACGTAGTCCTCGAGCCGAAGGAGGTACGGCAAATCTATGACGAGCGTGCGATACGCATCTACGCCACGGTCGTGATTCATGGTCGCGTGCCCGCTCTCGCCTACCGTGTCGAGTTGGGAGGCGCGCGGGTCGCCTTCAGCGGCGATACGGACGGCAACAACGGCAATCTGGAGCGGTTGGCGCGGGGCGCCCACATACTCGTGGCGCACAACGCCGTGCGCGAAGGCGCGACGGGGGTCGAACGCGCCCTGCACATGCCGCCGTCGGTGATCGGGCGGATTGCACGTGACGCCTCCGTCACACATCTGATTCTTTCGCACCGCATGCTGCGCACGCTCGGCCATGAAGCGGAAACCGAGGCCAAGGTGCGCGCCTCGTTCAGGGGTCCCGTCACCTTCGCCGACGATCTGGACTGCTTTCCACTGCCGTAGCGTTCGATCGGGGGTGAGCGCAGCCTGAGCCCGTGTCGCTTACCGACACGCTCGAGTCGCGGCGCGGTCAGCAGCGCGTGGAACCGGTCGGTAGCATCGTTTTCACCCGGTCGCTGCGGACCGGCGGCGCCGTGGCTGCGGACGCCGACAGGAGATCCCGGATGTCCGACGACGACGAAATCGATTTGCGCGCGCTCGACGACGACGAACTCGTCGAGCAGATGCACGACGACCTGTACAACGGTCTGAGGGAAGAAATCGAGCAGGGCACCCGCATCCTGCTGGAGCGCAAGTGGGGGCCCGAACGCGTGCTGGAGCGGGCGCTGGTGGGCGGGATGCAGATCGTCGGCGTGGATTTCCGCGACGGCATCCTGTTCGTACCCGAGGTCCTGCAAGCTGCCAACGCGATGAAGGGCGGCATGGAGATCCTGCGCCCGCTGCTGGCCGAGACCGGCGCTGAGCCGATCGGCAAGGTCGTGATCGGAACGGTCAAGGGCGACATCCACGACATCGGCAAGAACCTGGTCTCGATGATGATGGAGGGCGCCGGGTTCGAGGTGATCGACATCGGCATCAACAACCCGGTCGAAAAGTACCTGGAGGCGCTCGAAACCCATCATCCCGACATCCTGGGCATGTCGGCGCTGCTCACGACCACGATGCCCTACATGAAGGTCGTGATCGACACGTTGAAGCAGAAGGGAATCCGCGACGACTACATTGTGCTGGTGGGAGGCGCGCCGCTGAACGAGGAATTCGGCAAGGCCGTGGGCGCCGATGCTTACTGCCGTGATGCCGCGGTCGCGGTCGACACGGCCAAGGCGCTGATTCACGCGCGCCGCGCGGCGCGCGTCGCCTGAGTCGACGATGGGCTCGCAGCAGCGCCTGCTGGTGATCGCCTGCGGGGCGCTCGCGCGCGAGCTGCTGGCGGTGATCCGGGCCAGCGGCTGGCCGCATATCCGCGTTCAGTGCCTGCCGGCGGATCTGCACAATCGGCCCGAACGGATCACCGAGGCGGTCCGGGGCAAGATCCACGCCGCGCGCGGCCACTTCGAGCACGTCTTTGTGGCGTACGGGGATTGCGGCACCGGGGGGGCGCTGGACCGGATGCTGGCCGAGGAGGGCGTGGAACGCATTGCCGGGGCGCACTGCTATGAATTCCTGGCCGGGTCGGCCGCGTTCGAGCGTCTGAACGAGCGCGAGCCGGGCACCTTCTACCTGACTGATTTCCTGCTGCGCCACTTCGAGCGCCTCGTGATCCGCGGGCTCGGCATTGACCGCTATCCGCATCTGACGGCGCAGTATTTCGGAAACTACCGGCGGCTGGTTTACCTGGCGCAGCAGCCCAGCGAAGCGCGAATGGAGGCGGCGCGCGCGGCCGCAGGGCGGCTGGGCCTGCAATTCGAGGCGCACTCCACGGGGCTCGCGCCGCTGGCGGGCGCGCTGGTTTTCGCAAAGCGGGGGGCGGTCCAATGGGCAGGCTGATCGTGGTGACCTGGCGTGACATTCCGGCCCAGGTGATCGTCAAGCGCGGCCGCGATACGGCGCGCGCGCCGCTGGCGGACCGCTTCCAGATGGCCATCGACCGCGCGGCGATGCGCGCTGGCAAGGGCAGCTCGGACGCCTACCTGGCCGACTGGAAGCGCAGCGAGCCGCGCCCCTGCGGCGACGACATCGAGCAGGAGGCGCGCGCCGAGGCCCAGCGGCTGGAAGCACGCTACAGCGAGGAGGACCTGGAGCGGCTGGTGCGCTCGCGTGGCCTTGACGGGCCGGCCCAGCCTGGAGAGGAGTAAGTTTGGTGGAAGTGACCCTAACGGCCCCTCACCCCCGGCCCCTCTCCCCAAGGGGAGAGGGGTGGGCGACCACCGTAGCTCGCCCTCACCCCCAGCCCCTCTCCCCAAGGGGCGAAGTCAGGTGGAAATGACCCTAACGGCCCCTCACCCCCACCCCCTCTCCCGAAGGGGCGAAGTCAGGTGGAAATGACCCTAACGGCCCCTCACCCCCAGCCCCTCTCCCCGAGGGGAGAGGGGAGTCACATCGGAGCACGCCTGTGATCGCTATGCGCCGGTGGTCGGTGCGGCATGCGCGCGGGCTGGAGACGACCTACCGGATGCTGGAGCGGATCTTCGTTGGCCTGGATCCGGTCTGGCGGCTGGTCGGCTACCAGCGCGTCGAGGCGCCCGTGGCGGCGATCGAGCGCGTGGTCAAGGGACTGCTGTTCGATTGCCAGATGTGCGGCCAGTGCGCGCTGAGCGCGACCGGGATGTCCTGTTCGATGAATTGCCCGAAGAACCTGCGCAACGGCCCATGCGGCGGGGTGCGCGCCAACGGCAACTGCGAAGTGCGCCCCGACATGCCCTGTGTGTGGGTGCTCGCGGTCGAGGGCAGCCGCCGCATGCGCGAGGGCTCGATCTCGATCCGCCTGGTTCAGCCGCCGGTTGACCGGCGCCTGCAGGGCCGCTCGTCCTGGCTGGCGGTGGCGCGCGAGCGCGCCGGCTCGACCCCATGATCTTCGAGGACGAGCCGGTACCCGGCTACCCGTTGCCGATCCTGCCCGGCCACACCTCGCCCGGGCGGCTCGAGCGCGTGCTGCGCGCGGGCGTATTTGTGGTCACCACCGAGCTCGATCCGCCCGATTCGGCCGATCCCGAGGACGTGTATCGGCGCGCGCGCGTATTCGACGGGTATGTGGACGGCATCAACGCCACCGACGGCAGCGGTGCCAACTGCCACATGTCGAGCCTGGCCGTCTGCGCGCTGCTCACACGGATCGGCTACGCGCCGGTGATGCAGATTTCCTGCCGCGACAGGAACCGCATCGCGATCCAGGGCGACATCCTGGGCGGGGCCGCGATGGGCGTGTGCAACATCCTGTGTCTGAGCGGCGACGGCGTCCAGTCCGGCGACCATCCCCAGGCCAGGCCGGTGTTCGACCTGGACAGCCTGTCGCTGCTGCAGATGGCCCGCACGCTGCGCGACGAGAAGCGTTTCCAGAGCGGGCGCAAGCTCACCTTCTCCCCGCGCGTGTTCCTGGGCGCGGCCGAGAATCCCTTCGCGCCGCCGTCCGCGTGGCGCGCCGAGCGGCTGGCCAAGAAGGTCGAAGCCGGCGCCCAGTTCATCCAGACGCAGTACTGCTTCGACATCCCGATGATGCGCGATTTCATGCACCGCGTCCGCGACCTGGGACTGCTGGAGAAGGTGTTCGTGCTGGCCGGGGTCGGACCGTTGAAGTCGGCCAAGTCGGCGCAATGGATGCGCACCCACGTGGCCGGAACGCACATTCCGGATCCGGTGATCCAGCGACTGGCGGGCGCGCAGGATCAAGCCCAGGAGGGGCGGCGCCTGTGCATCGACCTGATTCACGAATTGCGCGAGATACCGGGAGTGAGCGGCGTGCACGTGATGGCGTATCGGCAGGAGGAGTCGGTGGCCGAAGTGATCGAGCGCTCCGGCGTGCTCGGCGGGCGCCAGCCCTGGTATCCCGAACGGGATCAGCAACCGCAGAGGTTCATCGAAAGGATTTCGCAGTGACCGATACCGTAGTGAGTTCCGCTACCCGGGAGGTCGTGATCGGGTTCGAGCGCCCGTTCGTCATCATCGGCGAGCGGATCAATCCGACCGGCCGCAAGCTGCTGGCCGCCGAGATGGCGGCCGGCAACTTCGAGCGCGTGAAAGCCGATGCGATCGCGCAGGTCGAAGCCGGCGCGCACATGCTGGACGTCAACGCCGGCATTCCGCTGGCGGACGAGCCGGCGATCCTGGCCAGCACGGTGGAGCTGGTGCAGTCGCTCACCGACGTGCCGCTGAGCATCGATTCGTCGATCGTGGCGGCGCTGGAAGCCGGGCTTCGCGTATACAAGGGCAAGGCCCTGGTGAACTCGGTCACCGGCGAAGAGGAACGGCTGGAAAGCGTGTTGCCGCTGGTGAAGCGGTACGGCGCGGCGGTGATCGCGATCTCCAACGACGAAACCGGCATCTCCGAGGACCCGGACGTGCGCTTCGAGGTGGCGCGCAAGATCGTGCGGCGCGCCGCCGATCACGGGATTGCGGCCTGCGACGTGGTGGTCGATCCGCTGGTGATGCCGATCGGCGCGATCGGCCAGGCCGGCCGCCAGGTGATGCGACTGGTGCATCGGCTGCGCACCGAGCTGAAGGTCAACACGAGCTGCGGTGCTTCCAACGTCAGTTTCGGGCTGCCCAACCGCGAGGGCATCAACGCCGCCTTCCTGCCGATGGCGATCGCCTCCGGCATGACCTCGGCCATCACCAATCCGATGCAGGAGGATCTGGTCAAGGCCATCATGGGGGCCGACGTGCTGATGGGCCACGATCCGCAGTGCGGCCGCTGGATCCGGCGCTACCGCGATCCGCTCGCTGCGGGGTCCGAGGCCGAAGCCGCGCGCGGGCGCCGCGACAGCCGGCGCCGCCGGGCCTGATGCCGATCGCAGGGGCGATTCCGTGAACCGCGACGCGTTGATCGTGTTCACGCCTTCGGGCCGGCGGGGACGGTTCCCGCTCGGCACGCCCGTGCTGCAGGCCGCGCGCTCGCTCGGCGTGGACATCGATTCGGTGTGCGGCGGGCGCGGCATGTGCGGCCGCTGCCAGGTGATGCTCAGCGAGGGTCACTTCGCCAAGCATGGCGTGACCTGCAGCGCCGCGCACCTCACCCCGCTGTCGCCGGTCGAGGAGCGCTACCGCGCCGAGCGCGGACTGGCCGAAGGCCGGCGCCTGTCGTGCTCGGCCCAGGTGCTGGGCGACCTGGTGATCGATGTGCCGCCGGAGTCGCAGGTGCACCGCCAGCTGGTGCGCAAGGGCATCGAGGCGCGCGCCATGGCGCGCGACCCGGTCGTGCGCCCCTACTACGTCGAGGTGCAGGGACCCGACATGCACGATCCGTCCGGGGATCTGCGGCGCCTGAAGGACGCACTGGAGTTCGAATGGCGGCTGTCCGGGCTGGATTGCGACGTGCGCGCGTTGCAGCAGCTGCAGCAGGCGCTGCGCAGCGGCAACTGGGCGGTGACGGTGGCGGTGCATCAGGACCGGCAGATTCTGGCCGTCTGGCCCGGCTTCCGCGACCGCATTTTCGGGATGGCGGTCGATGTCGGCTCGACCACGATCGCGGCCCACCTGTGCGACCTGGGCTCGGGCGACGTGGTGGCCTCCAGCGGCATCATGAATCCGCAGATCCGGTTCGGCGAGGACCTGATGAGCCGGGTCTCGTACGTGATGATGCATCCGGACGCCGAGCGCGAACTCACCGGCGCGGTGCGCGGCGCCATCAATCAGCTGGCGCAGGAAGTGTGCACGGCCGCCGGCATCGAGCTGCGCGACGTGCTGGAGCTGACCTTCGTCGGCAACCCGATCATGCACCATCTGCTGCTGGGCATCAGCCCGGTGGAGCTGGGCGGGGCTCCCTTCACGCTCGCCACCGACGAGTCGGTGACGCTGTGGGCCACGGAGCTGGACCTGCGCGTGCACCCGAACGCACGCATCTACGTGCTGCCCTGCATCGCCGGGCACGTCGGTGCCGATGCGGCCGGCATGATACTGGCCGAGGCGCCGCATCTGAACGACGAGATGACGCTGCTGGTCGATGTTGGCACCAACGCGGAAATCGTGCTCGGCAATCGAACCCGGCTGCTGGCGTGCTCCAGTCCGACCGGGCCGGCGTTCGAAGGCGCGCAGGTCAGCGCCGGCCAGCGTGCTGCGCCGGGCGCGATCGAGCGGGTGCGGATCGACCCCGACACGCTGGAGCCGCGCTTCAAGGTGATCGGCTGCGACCTGTGGTCCGACGACCCGGACTTCCGGCAGGCCTCCGAGGCGGTGGGCGTCACCGGCATCTGCGGCTCCGGCATCATCGAAGCGATCGCCGAAATGTTCCTGACCGGCATCCTGGACGCGGACGGTGCGATCGACGGGGCCAGCGCGCAACGCAGCCCGCGCATCCGGGCCGATGGCCGCACGTTCGCGTACACGTTGTACGAGGCCGGCGCGCGCCAACCGGCACTGCGCGTCACCCAGGCCGACGTGCGGGCCATCCAGCTGGCGAAGGCGGCCCTGTATGCCGGCATCCGGCTGCTGATGGATCGGATCGGCACCGAACGGATCGACCGGATCCGGCTGGCTGGCGCGTTCGGCAGCCACATCGACGTGAAATACGCGATGGTGCTCGGCATGATTCCGGATTGCGAACTGGCGAAGGTCAGCTCGGCCGGCAACGCCGCCGGCACCGGGGCGCTGATCGCCCTGCTGTCGGGCGCCAGCCGGCGCGAGATCGAGCAGGTCGTGCGCAGTGTGGAAAAGATCGAGACCGCCATTGAGCCGCAGTTCCAGACCCATTTCGTGGACGCGATGGCGTTTCCGCACGCTCGCGCGCCTTTTCCGAACCTGGCCCGCGAGGTGCGGCTGCCGCCGCCGAAACCCGTACGGGAGCAGCCGCGTCGCCGCCGCGCCGGATGATGCATTAGGCAGAAAGGATCATCGGCGCACCCTGCCCCCGCCTTTGCACCGTTCACCGAAACGCGAGGGCGCGGGCTCGCCGGCTTACACTTGACCCCAACATCCGATCCGACCACCCCATGCACGGCACGATCGCTGCCATCGGCCTGGCCCTGACCGCCCTGGCCGCCTCGTATTCCGGCGCGGCCTGGTTGCTGCTGCGGCGCTGGCGCGAGGCGGCGGCGCCGGCGGGCGGCTGGCGGCCGCCGGTGACGGTGCTCAAGCCTCTGTGCGGGGCCGAGGCGCAGCTGGCCGAATGCCTGCGTTCGCTGGCCCGGCAATCCTATCCGGCGGTACAGGTCGTGTTCGGGGTGCGCGATGCGTCGGATCCGGCGGTCGCGGTGGTCGAGCAGCTGCGGCGCGAGTTTCCGGCCCTCGATCTGGACCTGGTGGTCGACGGCCGCGTCCATGGCGAGAACCTGAAAGCCAGCAATCTGATCAACATGTTGCCGCGCGCACGCCATCCGGTGGTGGTGATCTCCGACAGCGACGTGCGCGTCGGTCCCGGCTACCTGGACGCCGTCGTCGGGGCACTGGCGCCGGCCGAGGTGGGTGCAGTGACCTGCCTGTACCGCGGACGCGCCGGGGCGGGCCTGTGGTCCCGGCTTGCGGCGCTCTTCATCAACGACTGGTACTTTCCCGCGGTGCTGATCTCTCAGGCGCTCGGGGATCGGTCGTTTGCCTCGGGCGTAACGATCGCGCTGCGCCGCCAGACGCTGGACTCGATCGGAGGTCTGCAGGTGATCGCGGACCACCTGGCCGACGACTGGCTGATCTTCGAGCAGGTGCGGCGCCTGGGACTGAAGACGGTCTTGAGTTCGTTCGTGGTGGAAACGGAGGTCGCCGACGAAAGCCTGCGCGCTCACGCCCACCGCGAGCTGCGCTGGATGCGCACGATCCGTACCGTGGCGCCGTTCGGCTACGCCTTCATGGGCCTTTCGATGGCGGTTCCGGTCGCCCTGCTGGGCGTGCTGCTGGCATGGCCGTCCCCATGGGCGCTGGGCCTGGCCGCCCTGGCCCTGGTCGGGCGGGTGGGTATTCACCTGGAACAGCGCCGGCGCGCCGGGGCCCGTCTGGGGTACGATCTGGCCCTGATCCCCCTTCGCGACGGTCTGCTTCTGGCAGCGTGGGTCGCCGGTTTCCTCGGCCGGGGCGTTTCCTGGCGGGGCCGGCGGTATCGGGTTCGCAGCGGCGGGGCCTTGAGTCCGTTGAAGGGTTGAAGAAGAACCGCCGGCTGCGGCTCCACCGCACCGTTTGCTGGAGCAGCTGATTCCTATGGCATTGAAAACCGTATTCCTGCATCCGCCGTCATTCGACGGCTTCGACGGCGGCGCCGGTGCGCGCTACCAGGCCAAGCGCGAGGTGCGCTCCTTCTGGTTCCCGACCTGGCTGGCGCAGCCGGCCGCGCTGGTGCCGGACAGCGTGCTGATCGACGCGCCCACCGACGGGCTGACGCTCGCCGACGTGATGCCGCGCGTGAAGGACGCCGAACTGGTGATCATGCACACCAGTTCGCCGTCGTTTGCCAGCGACTGCCGGGTCGCCGAGCAGCTCAAGGCCGCCAATCCCCGGTTGCTGATCGGCCTGGTCGGCGCCAAGGTCGCGGTCGATCCGCTCGGCTCGCTCGAATCGGGCCCGGCGGTGGACTTCGTGTGCCGCGAGGAATTCGACTACACCTGCCTGGAGGTATCGCAGGGCAAGCCCCTCGCCGAGGTCGCCGGCCTGTGCTACCGCGGCGCCGGCGGCCAGCCCGTGCTGACGCCGGCGCGGGCGCCGATCGAGGACATGGACGCGCTGCCGTGGGTGACGCCGGTGTACCAGCGCAACCTGAAGGTCGAGAACTACTTCATCGGTTACCTGAAACACCCGTACGTGTCCTTCTACACCGGCCGCGGTTGCAAGTCGCGCTGCACGTTCTGCCTGTGGCCGCAGACGGTCGGCGGCCACCGCTATCGGGTGCGCAGCCCCGGCAACGTGATCGAGGAAGTCGCCTGGATCCAGAAGAACATGCCCGAAGTGCGCGAGATTTTCTTCGACGACGACACCTTCACCGACCTGCTGCCCCGCGCCGAGGAGATTGCGCGTGGCCTGGGCAAGCTGGGTGTGACCTGGTCGTGCAATGCAAAGGCGAATGTTCCCTACGACACGCTGAAGATCATGCGGGACAACGGGCTGCGCCTGCTGCTGGTCGGTTACGAGACCGGCTCGGATCAGATCCTGCGCAACATCAAGAAGGGCATGCGAACCGATTTCGCGCGCCGCTTCACGCGCGATTGCCGCGAGCTCGGCATCACGATCCACGGCACGTTCATCCTGGGCCTGCCAGGCGAGACGCGCGAGACCATCGAGCAGACGATCCGCTTCGCCAAGGAGATCAACCCGCACACGATCCAGGTTTCGCTGGCGGCGCCGTATCCGGGCACCGAGCTGTATCGCGACGCGGTCGCCAACGGATGGCTCAGCAACCCGGATCCGTCGCAGCTGGTCGATTCTTCGGGTACGCAGCTGATTCCGCTGAGCTATCCGCACCTGAAGGCCGACGAGATTTACCACGCGCTGGAACGCTTCTACAAGAGCTTCTATTTCCGGCCCCGCAAGATCATCGAACTGGTGGCCGAGATGTCGACCAGCTGGGAGATGACGCAGCGCCGGCTGCGCGAGGGCGTCGAGTTCATGCGCTTCCTGAATCGCCGCGCCGCCTGACCGCACTGACGCACAAGTGAGCGGGGCTCGACTGGCCCTCGCCCGCGCCGACGGCACATTGGCTGGGGGAGCACGAGGGGGCCAGCCCAGCCCCCTCGTTCTCTTCCTCTGCCCTTTCCGGCTGAAGGCCGAAAAGGGGTGAGGGCCACTATGCGCACCGCGTTGCGCCACCTGATCGTCACGGCCGACGACTTCGGGCTGGACCTGGCGATCAACGAGGCGGTCGAGCAGGCCCATCGCGAAGGCGTTCTGACGGCTGCCAGCCTGATGGTCGGCCAGGCGGCGGCGCGCGATGCGGTCGAGCGCGCGCGGCGGCTGCCCGGCCTGCGGGTCGGGCTGCACGTGACGCTGACCGGGGCCTGGCCGGTGTTGCCGGCGCACCAGCTCCCCGATCTGGTCGACGCCGCCGGCCGCCTGCCCACGAATCTGCCGGCCTTCGGGTGGCGCCTGGCCACCAGCGGCGCCGCACGCCGCCAGGCCGAGCAGGAAATCCGCGCGCAGTTCCAAGCGTTCGCGCACACCGGCTTGACACTGGACCATGCCAACGCGCACCAGCACTATCACCTGCATCCGTTCGTGCTGGACCGGATCGTGACGATCGGCCGCGACTTCGGATTGCGCGCGGTGCGGGTGCCGTTCGAGCCGCTGTGGCTTGCGCGTGACGTAGCGGCCAGCGCTTCGCGCGCGGCCCGTCTGCCGGCGCTCGGCTGGACCATCGGCGCGCGCTGGATGCGGCGCAGGCTGCGCGCCGCGGGCCTGGCCTACAACGACGTCCTGTTCGGGTTGCGCTGCACCGGCCGGCTGAACGAGGCCGCCCTGTGCGATGCACTGGCCAGCCTCGGCCCGGGAGTTGCCGAGGTCTATCTGCACCCGGCCACGCGCAGCGGCCCGCGCGAGCAATCGGCCGGGGTCGGCGCGCACGCCACCGAGGAACTGCAGGCGTTGATCAGCCCGCGGGCGCGGGAGCGGATGCAGGCGCTGCGCGCCTCGGTGGGCGGTTTCCTGGACATTCCGTCCGAGATGGCCGCCGACAGCAGCAGGGCGGCGTGAAGCGCGCGGCCTATCTGCTCGGGCTGGCCGGGCTGGCGGTGGTCATCGTGCTGGTCGGGCGCGCCGGCTGGCACGCGGTACTGGATGCGCTCGCTGCGGCCGGCTGGCCGCTGCTGTGGCTGGTGCCGCTGCGGGTGTTTTCGGTCGGCATCGACGCGATGGCCTGGCGCCTGTTGCTGGCTCCGCGGGACGCGGACGGCCGCGCCCGCTGGCCGGTGCTGCTCGCCACCGCGATCGTGCGCGAAGCCGTCAACCGGTTGCTGCCGGTGGCCGGGGTCGGTGGGGAGCTGGTCGGAATCCGGATCGTGACGCAGCGCGGTGTGGAGGCTGCCGCGGTGGCGGCCAGCGTGATCACCGAGGTCGTGCTGACCATGGCGAACCTGGTGCTGTTTGCCGCACTGGCGCTGGCGCTGCTGCTGGCGTTCTCCCATGGCAGTGCGACGCTCGACGCGATCTACATTGCGGTGCCGCTGGCGTTGCCGATTCCGCTGGCCGGCCTGTGGCTGATCAGCGAGGGACGGCTGGTCGTCTGGCTGCGGCGCCTGGCCTCGCTCGTGACCGGTGGCCGCGACCGTCCACCCGCCTGGCTGGCGTCGATGCCGTTGTTCGAGGCCGAACTGGCGGCGCTCGCGCGGCGCAGGGGCCGGCTGGCCTTGGCAACGCTGGTCCAGCTCGCCGGCATGGCGGCGGGCGCATCGGAAGACTGGCTCGCGCTTCGGCTGCTCGGCCACCCGGTCGGTATCGCACCGGCGCTGATCATCGAGGGCGTCGTGCTGTTCGTGCGCAACCTGGCGTTCGCGGTTCCGGCGGCGCTCGGAGCCCAGGAGGCCGGGATCGTGCTGATCTGTGCGGCCGTCGGCCTGGACCCCCAGCTCGCCATCGGGCTGGCGCTGGCCAAGCGAATGCGCGAAGTGCTGTTCGGCGTGCCGGCGCTGATCGGCTGGCACCTGTGGGAAAGCTTCGGCGGCCTGCATTCACGGCCGCGCAGCCGCGGCGCGGGTTGATCCGCCGGCATCGGACGGCCGAACCGGTCGCCTGGACCGGGTCAGGACGAGGTGCCGCCCGAAGGGCCCCGGCTGCGCAGCTGCGGCCGCAGGTAAGCTTCGATCTGCCCGACGAACGCCCTCGGTTCGATCGGCTTCGGAAGATAGCCGTCGAAGCCGGCCTCCAGTACGTAGGCGCCGTCGCCCGGCGTCGATGCTGTTACCGCGATCACCACCAGGCCACTCAGGGCCGGGTCGTTGCGCAGTTGCTGCAGCACCTCGTAGCCGTCCAGCACCGGCACTTGCAGGTCGCAGAGAACCAGGTCAGGACGGTGCAGCCGTGCCAGGTGCACGGCTTCGTCCCCATCGGTGGCGACCAGCGTGCGGTAGCCGGCCGCCGTCAGCAGATATTCGACCAATGCGAGATTGGCTTTGTTGTCCTCGACGATCAGGATGCACGCTGTCATTGTCACCATCGTCGGAGGCTGGCGTCGCCCGACTACAGAGGAATGACTCCGTGCCGAATCGCGTACCGGACCAGCGTGGGCAGGTTGTCGATCCCGAGCTTGCGCATCAGCCTGACCCGATAAGCCTCCACGGTGCGGCGCGACAGGCCGATCACGGCGCCGACCTCGGAGTTGGACTTGCCTTCGACCACGAGCTTGAGGATCTTTTGCTCGGTCGGGGTCAGATCTCCGACCGTGGGTGAACGGATCCCGGCACCGTTGCCCTCATCGAGCAAGGCCTGCGCGAGCCTTTGGCTGATATAGCGTTCCCCGCTGGCAACCGCGCGCACCGCGTGCACCAGTTCGTCGGCGCCGATGTCTTTGGGCAGGAAGCCGCGCGCACCCGTGTCGATTGCGTGCCGCACGACCGTCGGCGATGAATGCGCCGACAGGATCACCACGCGGCTGTCCGGAACGCGGTCGGCCAGCACGCGCGTCGCGTCGGTCCCGTTCGTACCCGGCATCGTGATTTCCGTCAAGACCAGCGCGGGCTTCAAGCGCTGCGCCTCCTGCACCGCCAGGTCGGCGTCTCCGACCGACGCGACGACGCGGATGTCCGGCTGGTGGTCGAGTACGCATTGCACACCGTCGCGCACGATGCGATGGTCATCGACGAGCAGGACTGAGATGCGCGAGTGGCCGATTCGATGCGATTTGCTTTTTTGCGCCGGCACAGGATCCACGCTTCCGGACGCGCGGTTCCCCAGCGACCGCGCGGCCGAATCGTACGGTCGGCCGGTGCCGCTGAATACTGTAAATCTACGATCGGATCGATCGTACCTTCACGATCTGCGGATTCCGCGATGCGCGGGTCGATCGAGACGAGGCCGTGCTGGACCGAAAGCTGACCAGCGCCGGCAGGGTGGTTATTGCCGGGGTGGGTCTATATTGCCGTGGTCGCAGGCACGAGCACGGGCAGCGGATGAAGCCGTTTGAGCCACGATCCATCATCGAGCCGTTCCGCATCCGGTCGGTCGAGCCGATCCGTTTCACCACCATCGAGCAGCGCGAAACCGCACTGCGCAATGCGGGCTACAACCCGTTTCTGTTGCGTGCCGAGGACGTGCTGATCGATCTGTTGACCGACAGCGGCACGGGTGCCATGTCCGCGCGCCAGTGGGCCGGGATGATTGCGAGCGACGAGTCGTATGCGGGCGCTTCGTCGTTCTACCGTTTTGAACGGGCGGTGCAGGACGTGACCGGGTTCCGGCACGTGATCCCGACGCACCAGGGTCGCGCCGCCGAGCACATCCTGTTCGCGAGCATCGCCAAGCCGGGCGATGTGATCCCCAGCAACGCGCATTTCGACACCACGCGCGCCCACATCGAGCGGCAGGGCGCCCAGGCGCGCGACCTGCCGTGCGCGCAGGCGCGCGACCCGACGCTGCGGCATCCGTTCAAAGGCAACATGGATGTGGAGGCGCTGCGTTCGACGATCGACGAGGTCGGGGCCGCGCGCATCCCGGCGGTGATGATGACGGTGACCAACAATTCGCTGGGCGGTCAACCGGTGAGCATGGCCAATGTCCGCGCGGCCAGCGCGCTGGCGCGCGCTCACGGCATCCCGTTCATCATCGACGCCTGCCGCTATGCCGAGAATGCCTGGTTCGTGCGGACGCGCGAGGCCGGCTTCGAGGAGGCCCGGCCGATCGACATCGCGCGGCAGATGTTCGCCCTCGCCGACGGATGCACGATGAGCGCCAAGAAGGACGGCATGTCCAACATCGGCGGGTTTCTGGCGGTCAACGATGACGAGCTGGCCGTGCGCTGCCGCAACCTGGAGATCCTGACCGAGGGGTTTCCGACTTACGGCGGCATGGCCGGCTACGATCTGGAAGCCGTGGCCCAGGGGTTGTACGAGGCGCTCGAAGAGAGCTACCTGCGCTACCGCGTGCGCTCGATCGAGTACCTCGGCGAAAAGCTGCTGGCCGGCGGGATCCCGATCGTACAGCCCACCGGCGGGCACGCCGTCTACATCGACGCGCGCACCCTGCTGCCGCATATCCCGGCGCAGCAGTATCCGGCCTGGTCGCTGAACAACGGGCTGTACCTGGTGGGCGGCGTACGCGGGGTGGAGATCGGGTCGGTGATGTTCGGCCGCCAGCCGGACGGTTCGGAGCGGATGGCGCAACTGGACCTGGTGCGCCTGGCCTTTCCCCGTCGCGTCTACACGCAGAGCCACGTCGATTACCTGGCCGAGGTGATCCTGGAGGTTGCGGCGCAAAAAGCGGATCTTCCGGGCTATCGGATCGTCGAACAGGCGCCCGTGCTGCGCCATTTCACGGCGCGGCTGCAACCCATTTGAACGGCCATCCCAAGGGCCTGTATTACTGGCTTTCACCGAAACCTGGGAGCGCTTCTCCTTCTACGGAATGATGGCGCTGCTGGCGCTCTACATGGTCGATCAGCTGTTGCTGCCGGGCCACGCGCCGACGCATCGCCGCAACGCTGCGGGCGGCCTCACGCGTGGGGTGACAGGGTTTACTTGCCGCCCACGTAGATCACGCCTTCCTTCATCACCAGGATCGGGTGCTGCGTGACCTGGATGTCGGCCAGCGGATCGCCCGCAACCACCACGACATCGGCTGACTTTCCGGCCTGCAGCGTTCCGGTCTGGTCGGAGATGCCGAGCAGGTCGGCGCCACTGGCGGTGCCCGCGATCAGCGCCTGCGCGGGCGTCATCCCGTTTTTCACCATCAGGGAGAACTCGAGGGCGTTCTTGCCGTGCGGCCCGACCGCCGCATCCGTGCCCATCGCGATCGGCACCCCGAGCTTCACCGCGTGTTGCAGCATCTGCTGGTGCTGTGCGGAGGCGGCGCGGACCTTGGCCGCGATGACCGGTGGATAGGTGTCGACCTTCTGGCTGGTCCAATAGCTGGCCGACATCGTCGGGACCAGGTAAACGTGCTTGCGCTTCATCTCGAGCAGCGTGTCGTCCTGCAGGAAGGTGCCATGCTCGATGGAGTCCACGCCGGCCGCAATCGCCATCTTCGCGGCCCGGTCGCCGTGACAGTGCGCGGCGACCTTGCGACCCCACGTGTGGGCTTCGGAGACGATCGCGTTCATCTCATCCTGGGTCAGCTGTACGTTATCCACCGGATCGGTCAGCGACAGCACGCCGCCCGACGGCATGAACTTGATCAGGTCGGCTCCGAACTTGATCTGGTAGCGCACGGCGGCCCGGCATTCCTCCGGGCCGTTGCACACGCCCTGGATCGGCCCTGCGGGTGCGATCCGCTGTGGCGGGTATGGATCCTGGTCGGCGTGTCCGGCGGTGGACCCGATCGCATAGTTCGACACCAGCATGCGCGGCCCGGGGATCATTCCCGCCTTGATCGCGTTTCGCAGGCCGACGGCAACGTAGTCGTTCGACGCGACGTCGCGGACGGTGGTGACGCCTGCTTCCAGCGTCACCTTGGCGTGATGGGCGCCGTGCAGCGCCTGCTCCGCGGGAAACTGCATCAGATGGTCGAAGAAGTCCGAATACCAGTTGTTGCTCGAGGCCCACTGCAGATGGACGTGGGCGTCGATGAAACCCGGCAGCAGCGTCGCATCGCCCAGATCGATGACCTGTGCATCGGCCGGAATCTGGGCATCGCTCCCCACGGCCTGGATCTTCGAACCGGCAACGACAACGACGCCGCGGTCGACGAGCTTGCCGGATGCCGAGTCGAACAGGTGGTCCGCCTTCAGAACGATGGGGCGGGGCGTCCCGGCCGCCTCGGCACCGGACGCCGATGAGACGGCGAGGATTGCCAGCGCTCCAAGGAAAAGGTCTGTCAGCCGCGTCGTTCTTCTCATCTCGTTTCTCCGCGTGATCTCGGGTTCCCCCCGCTCGAGCCGGCCGGGATCTTACGGTACCGGGCATATTTTCGTTACAAATTAATGCAACGACACCGTTGCGTTTCATTAAAGAGTGGCCTACGCTGCCACTAACCCGGTGGGTACTGGACACGTATCCGACAGGAGGGTCCGAGCCATGCCGAAACTCAGAACTGCATTGATGGCGGCTTTGCCCGTCGTCGCCTTGAGCCTCGCCCCGATCAGCCCTGCGCTTGCCCACGGTCACGGGTTCGGGCACGGGCACGGGCGTGGTGGTTTCGACCACGGCTTCGGCCCGATCGGGGCCGTCGTCGGCATCGCCGCGGCGATCGTAACGGCACCGCTGGCCATCATGGCGGCGGCCGTCGAGGCTGCTCCACCACCGGCTGCCTACTACCCGGCTCCGGCGCCGGCCTATTACGCCCCGCCTGCGTATTACCCGTCACCGGGCCGCGCCGCCTATCCGCCGGCGGCGTATTACCCGCCCGCCTACGCACCGCCACCCGCCTACGCACCGCCGGCGCCTGCATATAGCTACGGCCCGCCCCCGGGCTACTATCCGCCGCCGCCTCCACCGGCGTATTACCCGGCGCCCCAGGGGTACTACCCGCCGCCGCAGTAAGACGCGAATGGTGAATGCCGTCAGGTAGGTCGAAACCGCACCGGGGTACCGACACAGCCATCGCGGCACCGCGCGCCGGGCGTCCTTCGCGCGACGCTGCGTTGCAGCTGCGCGAGCGCATCCTCGACGTCGCCACCGAACTGCTGTTCACCCACGGCTATGGCGCAACCAGCATCGAGGCGATCGCCCGCCGCGCGCGCGTTTCAAAGCGGACCTTCTACCAGCGCTTCCCCGACAAGCCGGCGCTGATCAGCGCGGTGGTCGTCCGGCTGATCGACAGCCTGCGGCCGCCCGCGAACATTCCGCTGATCGAGGGCGAAGGCCTCGAGCAGATCCTGGTCCACCTGGGGTCCCTGATCCTGCACGCCGCGCTGACGCCCCGTGTGCTGCAGCTGCAACGCCTGATCGTGGCTGAATCCGGCCGCTTCCCCGACCTGGCGGCGGCCGTTGCAAAAGCGGGCGGACGGCAGGAGGCGGTGGCGATCATCAGCGAGCTGCTGCTGCGAGATCAACGCGGCGCGCCTCTTTCCGCCGCCCAGGCGGGCTTCGCTGCGCACCAGTTCCTGCAGATGATCGTGTCGCTGCCTCAGCTGCGAGCCATCGGCCTGGGCGCACCGATGAAGCCCGCCGAGCTGGACGCCTGGGTGCGCGACACGGTCGCTTTGTTTCTGGAGGGCTGCGCCGGGATCGCGAGGCCCGTGAGCCCCGACTGATACGCGGCCGGTTGCGCAAACGCGGCTGACGCTGAACTATCTCGGAGCCATCGGATTGGGAATCCGGTACAGCTCGCCGCGCGACCCGTTGTCCGGCAAATCGAACACGCCGGTCGATATCACGTACCGGCCGTCCGGCGTGATTGCCAGGTTCGGATCGTGCGGAGCGGGCAGGTCGACCTGGCGGATCAGCTTGCCGTCCGGGCCGATCACCGCGAAGCAGGCCCCGTCCCAGAAACCGACGAACAGGTTCCCGTCGCGGTCGATCCGCACGCCGTCCGGCGTATAGGTGCGACCGCCGGCGAGCACTTCGGACATCTTCAGGAACTCGCGTCGACCGCTGAGCGTTGCATCGGGGGCAACGTCGAACAGCAGGATGCGCGATGCGAACGACTCGGCCACGTACAGCAGCTTGCCGTCCGGCGACAGCGCCAGACCGTTGGGCGAGTGAAGGTCGGAAGCCACTGTGCGCAGCTTGCGGTCGGCCGAACGGTAGTAGATCCTGCCGACGATCGGCCGCGGCTCCCACGGCCCGGTGCCGCTGATGTAGACCCCGCCCCGGGCGTCCAGCGCGAAATCGTTGGGCTCGCGCAGCCGCTGCCCGTTCTCGTCGGTCTGCACGGTCGCCAGCGTCCTGCCGTCGAGCGAGATCGTCGCCACCTGCTTTCCGTCGAAGCACGCGACCAGCAGCCCCTCGGGCACGCGCGCCAGGCCCGTGGGGCCGCAGCCGTCGCGGTGCCAGATGACCCTGGCCGAGGTCTGCTCGACCCGCACCACGTCGTGCCCGGCGTAGTCGACCAGGTACAGCGTTGCGTCCACGAAAATGGGTCCCTCAGGCGAGCGCACGTCGCGCGAGATCACTTCGGGTGCAGCCCCCCAAGCGCCGCCTGCGAGCGCGAGCAGCGCGACCAGACTGGCCGCCCGCCGGCTCGCGTTCTCTGGCGCCGTCACGGCTTTGTCGCGCGGGCGTCCGCGAGCCATTGGTCGACCCGCCGCGGGTGGTCCCGGAGGAAGGCGACCGCCTCGTCGTGATACGAGCTGTCCTTCGCTCGCAGCATGATCGCTTCCAGCTCGGCAATGGTCAGCTTGAACTTCTTCAGGAAGGCGGCAGCCCTCGGGAAATCTGCCTCGAAGCCCTTGCGGGCCACGGCGTGGATCGACTCGGCGCCGCCGAGCGAGCCCTTCGGATCGGCCAGGTAGCGCACCGGATAGCGGGCGAACATCCAGTGCGGCGACCAGGCCGTCACCACGATCCACTCGTTGCGCTTGATGGCGCGATCCAGCGCCACGATCATGCCGGCGTCCGACGCGCTCAGCAGCGAGTAGCCATCTAGCGCATAGGCGGCCAGCGTCCGCTCGGACGCGCGCATCAGGCCGGCCCCGGGGTCGATGCCCTGGATGCGCCCGTGCAGCCGGCTCCTGACCTCGGCCTTGCCCAGGTCCGCGATGCTGCTCAACTCGCTTTCGGGCACGTAGTTCGGCACGGCCCAGCCGAGGCGGGCATGGTCGTACAGGACGGCCAGGTCGACCGCGTCGCCGGAAACCTTGTCCCAGTACGCCTTGTGAGTGGTCGGCAGCCACGCCATCAGCATCACGTCCAGGTTGCCGCGGGCCACGCCCGCATATTGCAGCCCGATATCAGTCATCACCAGCTCGACCTTGTAGCCCAGACGCGTCTCGAGCACTTCCTTCGCGATCTGGGTGACGGCCTCGGCGTCGGACCAGGCGGTCCAGCCGATCCGGACCACCCTGGTATCGGCCGCGTGCGCCGCGACCGCGCAGGACGCGACCAGCACCGTCGCGCCCCAGCGGGCGATCGCGGCAGCGGCGCGGCAGCCCCGCCTCAGACGTTCGAGTCCGGGGCGGCCGCCTTGCGCCGCGCGATGTAGTCCAGCAGGGCTTCGTCGACCGCCGGATCGATCGGCGGCGCCTCGTATTCGGCCAGCATCTTCTTCCATTGGGCGTTGGAGCGCTGCGCCAGGTCCTGCCTGCCTTCGGATTCCCACTGTTCGAAGCTGTTGTTGTCGGCGATCGGCGAGCGGTAAAACGCCGTCTCGAAGTTGGCCTGCGTATGGGCGCAGCCGAGGAAGTGCTTGCCGGGCCCGACCTCCCGGATCGCGTCCAGCGCCTGGCCGCTTTCGGACAGGTCCACGCCCTCCAGCAGCGTGTGCATCATACCGGCCTGGTCGACGTCCATCACGAACTTCTCGTAGCCCATCGCGAGGCCCCCTTCCAGCCAGCCCGCGGTGTGCAGGACGAAGTTCACGCCGGCCAGGCACGTTGGCAGCAGCGTGTTGGCCGATTCGTAGGCCGCCTGGGCGTCGGCGATCTTGGAAGCGCACAAGCCACCGCCCGAGCGGAACGGCACGCCCAGGCGGCGCGCCAGCGCCGCCATCGAGTACAGCACCAGCGCCGGCTCCGGTGTGCCGAACGTGGGCGCGCCCGACTGCATCGAGATCGACGAAGCGAAACTGCCGAGCACGACCGGTGTGCCCGGATTGACCAGCTGCACGAACGCCATGCCGGCCATCGCTTCGGCCAGCGTTTGCGCCGTCGCGCCGGCCACCGTCACGGGCGACATCGCGCCGGCCAGGATGAACGGCGTGATCAGGCAGGCCTGGTTGTTGCGGGCATAGACCTTGGCTGCGCCCAGCATCGTGCCGTCGAAGGTCAGGGGCGAGTTGGCGTTGATCAGGCTGATGATCACCGTGTTCGGCTTGCCCGTGGCCGGGTCCAGATAGCGCTCGCCGAACGCGATCTTCGCAAGTTCCACCGTGTCGGCCGCACGCTCGGGCGCGGTCACCGAGCCCATGAACGGTTTGTCGCTGTAGCGGATGTGCGAATACACCATGTCCAGGTGCCGCTTGTTGACCGGCAGGTCGACCGGCTCGCACACGGTGCCGCCCGAGTGGTGCAGCCACGGCGCCATGTAGGCGAGCCGCACGAAGTTGCGGAAATCCTCGATCGTCCCGTAGCGGCGGCCCTTGTCCAGGCAGCGCACGAACGGGCTGCCGTAGGCGGGCGCGAACACCGTGCACTTGCCGCCCATGCGCACGTTGCGCTCGGGATTGCGGGCCTGCTGGACGAACTCGCGCGGCGCAGTGGCCTGGATCAGCTGGCGGCACATGCCGGGCGCGAAGCGGACCCGCTCTCCCTGCACGTCGGCGCCGGCGTCGCGCCAGATCTTCAGCGCCTCATCGTCGCCCCGGAACTCGACGCCGATCTGCTCCAGGATCGCGTCCGCGTTGCGCTCGATCAGCGCCAGGCCTTCCTCGTCCAGCACCTCGTAATACGGGATCTTGCGCGTGATGTAGGGCACCGAAGTTGCGCGTCGCGCCAGCCGTGCGGCGCGCTTGGCTTCGCGGCCGCCCGGGCGGCGGGCGTGCGCGACCGTCGTTTCCTCGCTCATCCCAGCCCTCCTTCGGTTCCCGGGTCCATCGCCTCGACGCCCGGCCGGTCACAGTATCGCGATCGCGGCAGGCGGCGTGCGTCGGCAACGCGACCTGAGCTTGCACGGCCGCGCCATCCGGACCCGCGCATCAGCGCTGTTGCGTCCGGTAATTCGGATGCTCGAACACGGGTACCCGAACCGGTGCCGGCGGCGGGCGCCCGCGGATCAGGTCGGCCGCTTTCTCGGCGATCATGATGGTGGGCGCGTTCAGGTTGCCGCTGACCACTGCCGGCATCACCGAGGCGTCGACCACGCGCAGCGCCTCCACGCCGCGCACCCGCAATTCGCCGTCGACCACGGCCTGCGGGTCCGAGCCCATCGCACAACTGCACGACGGATGGTAGGCGCTTTCTGCGCGCGCGCGGGCAAAGGCATCGATCTGGTCGTCGCTGACCACGGCCGGGCCGGGGCGCAGCTCGGCGCCGCGGAACGGATCGAAGGCGCTCTGCGCCAGGATTTCGCGCGTCAGGCGCACGGCCGCGCGCATCTCGATCCGGTCGCCTTCGGTCTGCAGGTAGTTGAATCGGATGGCCGGGGCCTGGCGCGGATCGGCGGACCGCAGCCGGACCGAGCCGGTGCTGGTCGGACGCATCGGCCCCACGTGCAACTGAAAGCCGTGCTGCTCGATCTTCTCCTTGCCATCGTAGTCGGCCGCGATCGGCAGGAAGTGGTATTGAAGGTCGGGGTGGCGCACGCCGGCGCGGCTGCGGATGAACCCCCCCGCTTCGAAATGATTGCTGGCCCCGGGGCCGCTCCCGGTCAGCAGCCAGCGCACCCCGATCGCCAGCTTGGCGAGCGGTCGTTGGGTCGAATACAGTGACACGGGCTGCGTGCAGGCGTGCTGCACGTAGATCTCGATGTGATCCTGCAGATTGCTGCCCACGCCCGGAAGGTCGGCGATCACCGGCAGAGCGAGGCTGCGCAAAGCGTCCGCTTCGCCCAGGCCCGACAGCATCAACAGCTGCGGCGAGTTGATGGCGCCACCGCTGACGATGACCTCGCGCCGCGCGCGCGCGATGCGCACGACCCCTGCGCGCTCGTACTCGACTCCGACCGCGCGGCGCCCCTCGAAGCGCACGCGCAGCGCCAGCGAGCGCGGCAGCACGCGCAAATTGGGCCGCGGCATGGCCGGCTTCAGGTAGGCCCGCATCGTGCTCCAGCGCCGTCCCCGGAAGGTGGTCTGGTCCATCGGTCCGAAGCCTTCCTGCCGGTAGCCGTTCATGTCCCGCGTATGGGCATAGCCGGCCTGCCGGGCTGCTTGCACGAATGCGTGAAACAGCGGATTGGTCATCGAAGGCGTGGTGACCGCGAGCGGCCCGCCGCTGCCGTGATATTCGTCGCCTCCCTGCAGCCGGTTTTCGGAGCGGATGAAGTAAGGCAGGCAGTGCGCGTACGACCAGTGCGCCAGGCCTGGCCGCTGCGACCAGCCGTCGTAGTCGAACGCATGGCCGCGGATATAGACCATGCCGTTGATCGAAGAGGACCCGCCCAGCACCCGGCCGCGCGGGCAATACATGCTGCGCCCGTCCATCGACGGTTCGGGCTCGGTGTGGTAGTACCAGTTGTAGCGGTCGTTGGCGAGCGGAATCGAAAACGCGGCCGGCATGTGGATGAAGACGCTGCGATCGGGGCCGCCGGCTTCCAGCACCGCCACCTGGACGTCCGCGTCCTCGCTGAGGCGGTTGGCCAGCACGCAGCCGGCCGAACCCGCCCCCACGATCACGTAATCGAACTCCTCGGTGGCCGCCATGCGGGCGTCGATGCGATGTTCAGTACGGGCAGGCGACCTGCCCGAGCTCGACGTACACTGTCTTCACGCGCGTGTAGTGCTCGATGGCGGCGTGGCCGTTCTCCTGGCCCACGCCGGACTGCTTGAAGCCGCCAAACGGTACCTCCACCGGCGTGATGTTGTAGTTGTTGATCCAGCACACGCCGGCGTCGATCCGCTGGATCACGCGGTGGGCGCGCGCCAGCTCGCGCGTGAAGACCCCCGCGGCCAGCCCGTACGGCGTGGCATTGGCGCGCCGCACCACCTCGTCCTCGTCACGGAACCGCAGCACCGACATCACCGGGCCGAAGATCTCTTCGCGCACGATCTCCATGGCGTCGCCGCAATCGACGAACACGGCCGGCTCCAGGAAGCAGCCCCGCGCCAGGCGGGGATCGGCCGGACGGCGGCCGCCGCAAGCCAGGCGCGCGCCGGCCGCCAGAGCCCGCTCGATGAACCCGAGCACGCGCGCCAGGTGTTCCCGGCTGATCAGCGCTCCGACCTGGGTGGACGGATCGAGAGGATCGCCGAGCTTCAGCCGCGCCACGCGCGCGAGCAGGCGCTCGAGGAACGCATCGTGAATGGCTTCCTGCACGAACACGCGCGTTCCGTTGGTGCACACCTCGCCCTGCGTGAAAAAGTTGGCCATCATCGCGCCGGCCACCGCCTGCTCCAGGTCGGCATCGTCGAACACGATCAACGGAGACTTGCCTCCCAGCTCCATCGTGACCCGCTTGAGCGTGGCGGCGGCATCGGCCATCACGCGCCGGCCCGTGGCGCATTCGCCGGTCAGCGACACCTTGGCGATGGCCGGATCGCCCGTCAGAAGCTGCCCGGTGCGCGCGTCGCCCTGAACCACGTTGAACACGCCGTCGGGCACTCCGGCATCGCGGTACACCTCGGCCAGCGCACCGGCCGTGGTCGGCGTCAGCTCGGCCGGCTTGAAGATCATCGCGTTGCCGCAGGCCAGGGCGGGCGCCGACTTCCAGCAGGCGATCTGCAGCGGGTAATTCCAGGCGCCGATGCCGGCGCAGATTCCGAGCGGCTCGCGCCGCGTGTAGACGAACGCGTTGCGCAGCTCGTGATGGGCGCCGTGCAGCGTGGCCGCCAGCCCCGCGAAGAACTCGATGCAGTCGGCTGCGCTCGGAATGTCGACCGCCTCGGCCTCCTGGATCGGCTTGCCGGTATCGATCACCTCCAGGCGCGCCAGCGCGCGGCCGCGCGCGCGCAGCATGGCGGCCGCGCGATTCAGGATGCGGCCACGCTCGGCGCCGGTCATGGCCGACCATTCGGAAAAACCTCGCGAGGCTGAGGCCACCGCCTGCTCGACCTCGGCTGGACCGGCCAGCTCGATGCCGCCGATGCGCTCGCCCGTGGCCGGATTCAGGTTGTCCAGCACCACGCCCGAGGTGCTCGCAACGAAGCGCCCGCCGATGAAGCTCGCGCAGTCGGCCGCGTTCATCGCCCGCCCCCGGCGAGGCGTCGCCAGCCTCGAGCGCTCACGTTTGCGAGGGCTCGCGCCGGGCGAGCAGGTTGCGGGCGCGCTCGCGCAGTCCGGCGTGGGGCTGTGCGCCGGCGGCTCCGAAGCTTTCGGTGATCCGGTCCAGGATGATGGCGAGCAACACCACGCTGAGGCCGCTTTCGAATCCCAGGCCGATGTCCAGCCGCTGAATGCTCGCCAGCACATCGTTGCCCAGGCCCCCGGCGCCGACCATCGACGCGATGATCACCATCGAAAGGGCCATCATGATGGTCTGGTTGACGCCCGCCATGATCGAAGGCATCGCGCTCGGGATCTGCACCTTCAGCAGCAGCTGCCGCGGCGTGCACCCGAATGCGATCCCGGCCTCGACCTGCTCCCGGTTGACCTGGCGTATGCCCAGGTTGGTCAGCCGCACCGCCGGCGGCATCGCGAAGATCACGGTGGCCAGCACGCCCGGGACCTTGCCCAGGCCGAACAGCATCGCCGCCGGGATCAGGTAGACGAACGCCGGCATCGTCTGCATGAAATCGAGCACGGGTCGCACCACGGCGGCGACCCGGTCGCTGCGGGCCATCCAGATGCCCAGCGGAATGCCCGCCAGCAGGGCGATCACGGTGGACGCCATGATCAGCGCCAGCGTGCTCATCGTGGCCGGCCAGAAGCCGGTGACGATGATGATCGAAAACGAGGCGGCGCAGAACAGGCCGAACTTCCACCCGACGCGCCATACGCCAAGCGCCGAAATCGCGGCCGCCACGGCCCAGTGCGGCAGCAACAGCAGGCCGTCCTCGATGGCCTCGGTGAAGCCGGCGACCACGCGGCCGAAAATTTCCAGCGTGCCGTTGTCGTGCGCCAGCACGAAGTTGATGAACTGGCTGACCCATTCGCCGATCGGAATTGCCTCATGCATTGCGGGACTCCTCGTCGCACAGACGCTCCAGCAGGATCGTCTGCGTGACCGCGCCTACGTACGTGCCGTTGCCGTCGACCACCGGAAAAGGATGCGGGTTGCGTGCGACCTGGCCCAGCACCTCGCGGAACGGGCAGGCGCCGGCCAGCGCCGGCACATGTGACAGCAGGGCGTCGGCCACGGCCGGCCGGGGCTGGCCCAAGCAGCGGGACAGCGAATCGATCGATACCACGCCGACCAGGTGGCGGGCTGCGTCCACCACGAAGCCATAGTGGCGCTGGATCGAGCGCAGGTGTTCGACCGCGGCACCGAACTCGGCCGCCAGGTCGCTCGGCACCGGAAACACCGGCACCTGGTCAGTGCGCGCGATGTCAGCGACGGTCAGGTGACGCGTCAGATCGACGCCCCGGAAGAACGCGCGCACGTAGTCAGTGGCCGGGTTGCGCGCGATCTGATGGGGATCGCCGACCTGGACCACGCGGCCGCCTTCCATGATCGCGATGCGATCGCCGATCCGGAACGCCTCGTCCAGGTCGTGCGAAACGAACACGATGGTGCGCTTGTGTTCGCGCTGCAGATCCAGCAGCACGCCCTGCATCTCGTGCCGCTTGAGCGGATCGAGCGCCGAAAACGCCTCGTCCATCAGCATCATCGACGGGTCGGTCGCCAGCGCACGCGCCAGTCCGACGCGCTGCTGCATCCCGCCGGAAAGCTCGGAGGGACGCTTGCGCGCGAACGCGGTCAGGCCGACCTGTTCGAGCACCTGCAGCGCGCGCTGCTCGCGGCGATCCTTGGCCACACCCGCCACCTCGAGGCCGAAGGCGGCGTTGTCCAGGACCGTTCGATTCGGCATCAACGCGAAGGACTGGAACACCATGCTCATGTCGCGCCGGCGCAGGTCGATCAGCGCTCGCCGGTCCATCGATGCCACATTCTGGCCGTCGACCTGCACTTCGCCAGCAGTCGGCTCCAGCAGGCGGTTCAGCAGTCGGATCAGGGTGGACTTGCCGGAGCCGGACAGCCCCATGATCACGAAGATTTCTCCCGCGCGGATCTCGAACGATGCGCTCTGCACGCCCACGATCTGCCCCGTGCGGCGGAAGATCTCGTCCTTGTGCAGACCCTCGGCCAGCATCTGCAGCGCAACCGCCGGGCGGGTGCCGAACACCTTGACCAGGTTGCGCACGACGATCTTGGCCGGCGCGTCCGCCGGCCCCGACCCGTTGGCCGCTCTTGCCGACGCGGGTGCGGCTTCGGGGGTTAGGGCAGCTTTCACGCGTCAGACTCGCAATTCAGTGCCCGCCGCCGCCGACGTACAGACCGGCCACCCCGGCCACGATCAGCACGATGCTGGCAAGTTTGAGCGCGCCGGCGCCTTCGCCCAGCAACACGATCCCGATCGCCGCCACCAGCACCAGCCCGAGGGCCGACCAGATCGCGTAGGCCACGCTGACCTCGATCGAGCGAAGCGCAAAATTAAGGCACGTGAAGGAGGCGCCGTAGAACAGGAACAGCAGAATCGACGGCAGCGCGTTCGAGAAGCCGTGCGAGAGCTTCATCGAGACCGTGCCGGCCACTTCGAGCACGATGGCGCCGGTCAGGAACACCCAGTCGGCCGTCATCGACCGGCGCGCCGATGGATCGGGCGAGCGGCCGCGCCGACCCTGCCCAGACACGTCACCGCAGCCTCTCGCATCTCCCCTCCGGCGGCATTTTCCGCAAGACCATAGCGCCCCGAACCGCACCCACCTGTTCTGCAAGCGACATCGATCGTAGCGGACGGGACACCTCCGCGCGGGCCCTCACCCCCGCCCCTTCCCGCTTGCGCGGGCGAGGGGAGGAACTGCTCCCGGTGTCTGCAATCAGCCCTTCACCTTGGCTGGGGGAGCACGAGGGGGCTGCCGAGCCCCCTCGTTCCCTTCCTCCTGTCTCTTCCGGCCGCAGGCCGGAAGAGGGTCGCATACTGGCACAGGCGGGTCGTGCCGGCAGGGCAGCCGGGCTGCGCGCAAATCTATGATGGCGCAGGGCAATGCAAGCGCGCCGGCTGTGCGAGGTTTGCGCGCGCCATCGGAACTCCTGGCATGGCACAGTTCGACAAGCTGTTCGAGCCGCTGAAGATCCGCAACGTGGTGATCCGCAACCGGATCGTCAGTACCGGACACGCCGAGGTGTATGCCGAAGCCGGCATGCCGTCGGACCGTCAGATCCGCTATCACGCGGAAAAGGCGCGCGGCGGGATCGGCCTGACGATCTGCGGCGGATCCTCGTCGGTATCGATCGACAGTCCGAGCGCGGCCTGGAACGGGCTGGACGTCAGCCATGACCGGATCGTGCCGCATCTGCGTCGCTTTGCCGACGCCATCCACGAGCACGGCGCCGCGCTGATGATCCAGCTCACGCACATGGGGCGCCGCAGCCGCTGGGACATCCAGAACTGGCCGCACCTGGTGTCGCCCAGCGGAATCCGCGAGCCGGTTCACCGCGCGAGCTGCAAGACGATGGAGCTCGAGGACATCGAGCGCATCGTGCGCGATTTCGGCCAGGCGGTGCGGCGCTGCAAGGAGGCCGGGCTGGACGGAGTCGAGATCTCGGCCGCGCACCAGCATCTGATCGATCAGTTCTGGTCGCCGCGCACCAACAAGCGCACCGACCACTACGGCGGCAGCTTCGACAACCGGGTCCGCTTCGGCGCGCAGATCTTCGAGGAGATCCGGCGCGTGGTGGGCGACGACTTCGTGGTGGGAATCCGGATGTGCGGCGACGAGTTCCATCCGGATGGCCTGGACCAGGCCGAGCTGCTGAACATCGCGCGCTTCTACGCGCGCGGCGGACTGGTCGACTTCGTCGACGTGATCGGCTCCGGTGCCGACACGCACGCGATGATGGCCAATATCGTTCCGAGCATGGCCTATCCGCCGGAGCCCTTCCTGTACCTGGCCTCGCGCATCAAATCGGAAGTGGATGTGCCGGTGATGCACGCACAGAACATCAAAGACCCGGTATCGGCGGCGCGCATCATCTCCGAGGGGCACGTCGACCTGATTGGAATGACGCGCGCCCACATCGCCGATCCGCACCTGGTGATCAAATTGCGGGAAGGCCGCGCCGACGAGATCCGCCAGTGCGTCGGCGCCAACTACTGCATCGATCGCAACTACCGCGGCGCCGACGTGCTGTGCGTGCAGAACCCGGCCACCGGCCGCGAAAGCTCGATCCCTCACGTGGTGCCGCGCGCGGCGAGGAGCCTGCGCGTGGTCGTGGTCGGCGGCGGCCCGGCCGGGATGGAGGCGGCCCGCGTGTGCGCGCTGCGCGGGCACTCCGTGACGCTGCTCGAAAAGGCGCCCGCGCTGGGCGGGCAGATCACGCTGGCGGCGCGCGCGCCCGCGCGCGACCAGATGGCCGGCATCACGCGCTGGCTGTCGATGGAGCTGCAGCGCCTCAGGGTCGACCTGCGGCTGGGCCGGGCGGCCGACGCGCAGGCGGTGCGCGCGCTGGCGCCGCAGGTGGTGGTGCTGGCCACGGGCGGCGAGCCGGACCTGGGCGAGCTGCCGCTGTGGCGCGCCGCCGAGGGCAACGTGGTGTCCAGCCACGCGGTGCTGGGCGGGACGGTGCCGGCGGCCGGCAACGTGCTGGTGTACGACCGTTACGGCGGATACGCCGGCGCGACCTGCGCCGATTTCCTGGCGCAGCGCGGCAGCCTGGTCGAGGTCGTCACGCCGGACCTGATGGTGGCCGAGGACCTGGGCGGCACCACGCGCCCGGTCTATCTCAAGCGGTTCTACGAGAAGGACGTGATCGTCAGCGTCAACCTGTCGCTGCACGAGGTGTACCGGGAGGGCGGCCGCCTGGTGGCGGTGCTTCGCAACGAGTTCACGGATCAGGACGAGGAGCGGCTGGTCGATCAGGTCGTGGTGGAAAACGGCGTGCGCCCGGTCGAGTCGCTGTATTTCGAGCTCAAGCCGCTCAGCCGCAACCACGGTCAGATCGACTTGCAGTGCCTGTCGGAGGGGCGGCCGCAGCCGGCGCCGCAGGGCGACGGCGAATTCCTGCTGTACCGGGTTGGCGACTGCGTCTCGCCGCGCGACATCCACGCCGCCATCTACGATGCGATCCGGCTGTGCAAGGACGTCTGAGCGAATCGATGCCGATGTGGGCTGATCATCTGCCCGGTCTGATGTTGGCGGCCTCGCTGCTCGCCGCGCTGGCGGCCGCCCTGTGGCGGGCGCGGCGCTGGCGCGCCGGCCGCGCCGCGCACGTCGACGTGTTCGGCGGGCTGGCCGCGTTTCCCCGGCGCTACCTGCACGACGTGCACGCGGTGGTGCTGCGCGATCCACCCGGGCCGCGCGAGGCACGGGCGGGCGGAACCGCGACCGCGCGCATGCACGTGCTGACGGCCGGTGGGCTGGTGCTGGCCGCGCCGCTGGCGTTGCTGCAGAGCCTGACCCCGCTGCGGGGCCCCTGGCTCGCGGTGCTGCTGCTGGCTGCGCTGTCGATGATGGCGGTCGGAGTCGCGTTGGTGGCGCGGCGCCGCTGGCCGGCGCGACCGGCCAGGCTTTCGGGAGGAGCATTCGACACGTTGCCGTGGGCCCTGGGCGGCTTCGTCGCGTTCCTGCTGCGCGCCACCTGCGCCGACCTCGGCATCGGGCCCGCGGCCCGTTGGACCGCGATGCCGGACCTCGGGCTGGCCGTGCTGGGCGCCTGGGCCTGCGCCGAAATCTTCATCGGCCTGTCCTGGGGACCGATGCGACACGCGCTGGCCGGCGCGCTGCATCTGGCCTTTCACCCGCGCCCGGTCCGCTTTGCAGGCGAACGCCTGGATGCGGCGCTGGCGCCGCTCGCGCTGGACTCGGCCCGGCTGGGCGTGCAGCGGCCGACCGATTTCCGCTGGAACCAGCTGCTCGGGTTCGACGCCTGCGTGCAATGCGGCCGCTGCGAGGCGGCCTGTCCGGCCCATGCGGCCGGCTTGCCGCTCAACCCCAAGACGCTGATCCGGGATCTGGCCTCGGCGGGGATCGGCCGCGCGCTGGTCGGCGCCGGTGCCGCCGTCGAGGCCGATACGCTATGGGCCTGCACCACCTGCCGCGCCTGCGTATACGAATGCCCGATGATGATCGAGCACGTGGATGCCGTGATCGATCTGCGCCGCTTCCAGACGCTGGAGCTCGGCGCGGCGCCCGGCAAGGCGGCGCAGGCCCTGCAGGAGCTGCGCGCGGCCGATACCGTGTGCGGCCGCAGCACCGCGAGCCGGATGGACTGGGCTGCCGACTTGAAGCTGCCGCAGCTGGCGGCGGGCGCCTCGTGCGACGTCCTGTTGTGGCTGGGCGAGGCGGCGTTCGACTTGCGCGGCCAGCGCACCTTGCGTGCGCTGGTGCAGCTGCTGCGGCGCGCGGCCGTCGATTTCGCGGTGCTGGGCGCGGCCGAGCTCGACTGTGGCGACCTGGCGCGGCGACTCGGCGATGAGGCGACCTTTGCGGATCTCGCCCGCCGCAATGTCGCAACGCTCGCAACGCGACGCTTTGCCCGCATCCTGACCGCCGATCCCCACGTGCTGCACGCGCTGCGCAATGAATACCCCGCCTACGGGGGCCATTACGAGGTCTGGCACCACTCGGCGTACCTGCTGGAGTTGGTCCGCAGCGGGCGGCTGCCGCTGCAACCCGGCGCGTTGGATCGGACGCTGACGTTTCACGATCCGTGCTACCTGGGCCGCTACAACGGTGATGTGGAGTCCCCGCGCCGGCTGCTCGAATCGATCGGCATCCGCCCGGTCGAGATGTCGCGCTCGCGGATGCGCTCGAGCTGCTGCGGCTGGGGCGGCGGCGCCGCCTTGACCGACGTGCCGGGCAAGCGCCGCATCCCGGACGTGCGGATCGACCACGTGCGCGAGGTCGGCGCCGAAATCGTCGCCGTGGCCTGCCCGAACTGCGCCGTGATGCTCGAGGGCGTGGTCGCCCCGCGGCCGGCGGTGCTCGATCTGGCCGAACTGGTTCAGCAGGCCGTGCTGGAGGTCCGGTGAGGCGGGACCCGCGCGCTGTGCGGCAGGTGCGCGATCCAGTCAGCGGGCGCATCCGGATCGACAGAAGCGGTGCGCCGGCGGGTGTCGCTGCCGTCGGGGCGGTTCGCAGCGGCGCTTCGCCCACGCCTTCGGCCGAGCTGCCGCAGGTGACGATCGAGCAGCCGCGGTCCATCGTGATCGCGGTGCCGGACCTGGAACGCGGCCGGCTCACCGCGCTCGATCGCGACCTGATCGGGGCCGCACGGGTGCTGGCCGACGCACAGCGTGGCGCGGTGTGGGTGGTCGTGCCGTCTGGCTGCACGGACGATCTGGGTCGCGCCGGTGCCGATGGCGTGGTGCGTTACCAGGAGCCCACGGACGGGACGCATCCGCCCACGGTGCTGGCGCGGTCGCTGGTGGAACTGGCAAAGCGCCAGCGGGCCAGTCACCTGCTGTTCGCCGATACCCTCACCGCGGGCGGTGACCTCGGGCGGCGGGTTGCGGCACAGCTCGATGTGCGGCCCGCGGCCCGGGTGATCGCTCTGAGCGCGGGCGAGGCTGTCTGCCTGTCCGACGGCGGGCGGCGCGAGATCGGGCGCGCCCCGCCGCGCGTGCTGCTGGTCGAGGCCGGCTGCGCCGAACCGGTGACCGGCGCGCGCCACCAGGCAGCCGCGCTGCCGGACATCACGCTGCCCAGGGAAGGCGCCGTGGTCGATCTGGGTGCGGTCGCGGTCGATCGCAGCGCGGTTGCGCTGACCGAGGCCGAGCTGATCGTCAGCGCCGGCGCCGGCGTTTCGGACTGGGCAGCATTTCACCAGCTGGCCGCGCGGCTGGGCGCAGCCGAGGGAGCCAGCCGCGTGGCGTGCGATCTCGGGAATCTGCCGCGCGACCGCCAGATCGGCGCTTCCGGCTCGGTGGTCGAGCCGCGCGGTTATCTCGCCTTCGGGATTTCGGGCGCGCCGCAGCACCTTCAGGGCATCGCCCGCTGCGAGCGGGTCGTCGCGGTGAACTCGGACCCGCATGCGCCGATGATGCAGCGCGCAGACCTGGCCATCGTCGCCGACGCGCAGCAGGTGATGCCGGCGCTGGCGGACCTTATCGAGAGGGAAAAGCCAAGTGCTTGAGGTCGCCGTGCTGCTGTCGGTCGGACGCCATCCGGCCAGCGGTCGCGCGGTGCGCGCCGACCGGGATGCGCGCGCGCTGGAGCTCGCGCTCGGCCTGACCGACGGGGCGCGGGTGCATGCGATTCATGCCGGCGATCCGGGCGAGCCGGCGCTGCGCGACTACCTGGGCATGGGCCTTGCCGAGTTGACTGTGCTGGCGGCTCGCGACTGCGACGTTGCGGGCGTCCTGGCGGCCCACCTGGGACGGCTGCGGCCCGCCGTCGTGCTGGCCGGCAGCCGCGCCGAGTGCGGCGAGGCGAGCGGCATGCTGCCGTACCAGCTGGCGCATGCGCTGGGGTCGCAGCTGATCGCCAATGTCGTGTCCATCACGCCGCTGGGCGCCTCAGCCCGCGTGATCCAGGCGTTGGCGCGCGGCGGGCGTCGCGCGCTGCACGCCGAGCTGCCGCTGACGCTGACGGTGGACTGGGCGGCGTCGCCCGCCCGTATGAGCGCCTACGGCGTGGCCCGGCGGGGACGGATTCGCACCATTCGGATCGCTGCCGCCGCCTGCAGCGCGCCCTTGATTCCCGCCGACTGGCGCGAAAGGTCGGCGAAGGTGCGTCCACGCCGCCTGCGCCCCCTGGTGCAGGGCAGCGCCTCGGAACGGCTGCGCAGCATTGCCCCGGTGCGCGCATCCGGAGCGCGACTACTCGACCTGGACCCCCCACAGGCCGCCCGGGTGATCTGGCAATATCTGCTGGACGAGGGGCTGGCCGAGGCAGGGCAGCCGCGGCCGGCTGCATCCAGTGGGGAGGGGGGGTTGTGAGGGAACCGGGTTCGACGCGAGCGACGACGCACTTCGGGTTTCTGACGCTCACCAACTACTCCCTGATCGCACTGGTGAACGCGATGGAGCCGTTGCGGATGGCCAACCGGGTCGGGCAGTCGAGCCTGTACGAGTGGACCGTGCTGACGCTGGACGGACGGCCGGCGCTGGCCAGCAACGGGCTGAGCCTGACGCCGACACGAGCCCTGGCCGAGTGCGCGCCGGTGGATGTGCTGTTCGTGTGCGGCGGCGTGGACGTGCGCGACGCGGTCGATCGAAGGCTGCAGTCGGCGCTGCGCGAGGCGGCCCGTCACGGGGTCGCACTGGGCGGCCTGTGCACCGGGACCTACGCGCTGGCGCACGCCGGGGTCATCGACGGCTATCGCTGCGCGATCCACTGGGAGAACATGTCGGCCATCCGCGAGGAATTCCCGCACACCGTGTTCACGCCCGAGCTGTTCGTGATCGATCGCGACCGCTTCACGTGCTCGGGGGGCATTGCGCCGATCGACCTGATGCTGAACCTGATTCGCGAGCGGCACGGCAAGGAACTGGCCACGGCGATCTGCGACCAGTTCATCCTGGATCGACTGCGCGACGCCAAGGATCGCCAGCACATCCCGTTGCAGGCCCAGGTCGGCGCTCATAACCAGATCCTGATCAAGGCGGCCACGCTGATGGAGGCGAACGTCGAGGAGCCGCTGGCGCTGGAGGAACTGGCCTCTTACGTGGGCGTGTCGCGCCGCCAGCTCGAGCGGCTGTTCAAGCGCTACCTGGGCCGGGTGCCGACGCGCTACTACCTGGAGCTGCGGTTGCGCCGGGCGCGCGAGTTGCTGCTGCAGACCGACCTGTCGGTGATGGATATCACGGTCGCGTGCGGTTTCCAGTCACCCCCGCATTTTTCCAAGTGCTACCGCGGCCTGTTCGGCTACCCGCCCAGCGTGGAACGGCGGCGCGTGCGGGGCGGCTCGCATGCAGTTAACTGAGGGCTGGGCGCGGTCAGGCGCTTATTGACACCTGCGCGTCGTGCCGGAGCAAGACCGGGTATGGCCCCATCGCTACATTCAAACGCCCACCTTTCCTTGATCCGACACCGCTCTGTGAGCAGAATCGGCACCATGAATGTCGTTCGCGCGGCCTGGCTGCTCGCCGCCGCCGCGGGGCTTTCGCTGGCGCCGCTGGGTTGCGGCGCGGTCGAGTCTGCAGACTGCCGGCCGGTCCGATTCGCGGACATCGGCTGGACCGACATCACGGCCACCACGTCGCTCGCGACCGTGGTGCTGCAGGGCCTGGGCTACAAGCCGACCACGACCATCGCGTCGGTGCCGATCGCTTTCACCGGCCTGAAAAAGAAGAGCCTGGACGTGTTCCTCGGTTTCTGGAACCCCAGCATGGTTCCGATCATCAATCCCTTCCTGAAGGACAAAGCGCTCGAGGTGCTGCCGACCCCGAACCTGTCGGGCGCCAAGTACACGCTGGCGGTTCCGACCTTCGTGGCCGAGGCCGGCCTGAAGGATTTCGGCGACGTCGCGCGCTTCCGCAAGGAGCTGGACGGCAGGATCTACGGCATCGAGCCGGGCAACGACGGCAACGCCCTGATCCAGAAGATGATCGACGCCAACCAGTTCGGCCTGGCGGGGTTCAAGCTGGTCGAATCGAGCGAGGCGGGCATGCTGATCGAGGTGCAGCGCGCGATCGACCGCCACAAGTTCATCGTATTTCTCGGATGGGAGCCGCATCCGATGAACGAACGATTCAAGATGACCTACCTCGCCGGCGGGGACAAGGTGTTCGGGCCCGATTACGGCGGCGCGGCGGTGTACACGGCGGTCGCCAACGGATACCTGCAGCGATGCCCGAACGCGGGCGCCTTGATCCGTAATCTGAAGTTCGCACTGTCGATGGAAAGCCAGGTGATGTCGCCGATCCTGCAGAAACGCGACCCGGTCGCGTCGGCGACGGACTGGCTGCGGGCCAATCCGGCCGTGCTGACCGATTGGCTCAAGGGCGTGCAGACCTTCGACGGCAAGGACGGCGCCGGCGCCGTGCGCGCCTATCTCGGGATTCACTGAAAAGGTTCGTTCTTCTTGGCCATCAGCGTCTTAGAGCTGTTCAGGATCGGCATCGGGCCTTCCAGCTCGCACACGGTGGGGCCGATGCGCGCGGCGCGCCAGTTCGCCCTCGGCCTGCGCGAAACCGGACTGCTCGCGACCACGCGCGCGGTGCAGGTTCAGCTGTACGGATCGCTCGGTGCGACCGGGCGCGGACACGGATCCGACCGGGCCGTCATGCTGGGCCTGGAAGGCGAGCAGCCGGAGAGCATCGATCCGGACACGGTCGAGAGCCGGATCGCCGGCATCCGCGCGCGCGGCGCGATCCATCTGCTGGGCGAGCACCCGGTCGCTTTTGCCGAGCGCGAGCACCTGGTGTTCCATCGCCGCGAGAGCCTGCCGTTTCACCCGAACGGGATGCGCTTTGCCGCGCTGGGACAGGCCGGCGAGGAACTGGTGCGCAAGCAGTACTACTCGGTCGGCGGGGGCTTCGTGGTCGACGAGCAGGCCGCCGGTGCTGACCGCATCCGCGAGGACGACCGCGACCTTCCGCTGGCGTTCGCTTCGGGCGCTGAGCTGCTGCAGCGCTGCCGCAGCGCTGGCCTTCCGGTGAGCGGTGTGATGCTGCAGAACGAAACGGCGTGGCGCCCCGAGCCGTCCACGCGCGCTCAGCTCGCGCAGATCTGGCAGGCCATGCAGGACTGCGTGCGCCGCGGCTGCACTCGCGAAGGCGTGCTGCCGGGCGGAATCAAGTTGCGCCGCCGCGCGGCCGAGCTGCACCGCAAGCTGTCGGCCGCCCCGGAGGCGGCGCTGCGCGACCCGCTGACGATCCTGGACTGGGTGAACCTGTACGCGCTGGCGGTCAACGAGGAAAACGCCGCCGGCGGTCGGGTGGTGACCGCGCCCACCAATGGCGCGGCCGGCATCATTCCGGCCGTGCTGCATTACTACGATCGCTTCGTGCCGGGGGCCGACGCCGACGGTGCGGCGCGCTTCCTGCTCACGGCGGGCGCGATCGGCTTGCTGTACAAGCAGAACGCGTCGATCTCGGGTGCCGAGGTCGGGTGCCAGGGGGAAGTCGGCGTGGCCTGCTCGATGGCGGCCGGAGCCCTGGCCGAGGTGCTGGGCGGCACGCCCGAGCAGGTCGAGAACGCCGCCGAAATCGGCATGGAGCACAACCTGGGACTGACCTGCGACCCGGTCGGCGGGCTGGTGCAGGTGCCGTGCATCGAGCGCAATGCGATGGGCGCGGTCAAGGCGATCAACGCGGCCCGGATGGCGCTGCGCGGCGATGGAACGCATTTCGTCTCGCTCGACAAGGTGATCAAGACGATGCGCGACACCGGCGCCGACATGAAGGACAAGTACAAGGAAACCTCGCGCGGGGGCCTGGCGGTCAACGTGATCGAGTGCTGACGGGCGGCTCTTGTGACGAGTCGGTACTCGATCCTGTCGCTGGCCCGCAATGCGCTCACCGGCCACCGCAACTGGCCGCAGGCCTGGCGCAGTCCGCCACCCAAGCGCCAGTACGATGTGCTGATCGTCGGCGGCGGCGGGCACGGGCTGGCCACCGCTTACTACCTGGCCAGCCTGCACGGCGTCCGCAACGTGGCGGTGCTCGAGAAGGGCTGGCTGGGCGGCGGCAACACCGCCCGCAACACGACGATCGTGCGCTCCAATTACCTGTGGGACGAATCCACCCGCCTGTACGAGCATTCGATGAAGTTGTGGGAGGGGCTGTCGCTGGAGTTGAACTTCAACGTGATGTTCAGCCAGCGCGGCGTTCTGAATCTGGGCCACTCGCTGCAGGACATGCGCGACATCACGCGGCGCGTCCATGCGAACCGGCTGAACGGCGTCGACGGCGAGGTGCTGGACACGGCCCAGGTCAAGCAGCTCGTGCCGATCATCAACGATTCGCCCGCAGCGCGTTACCCGATCCTGGGGGCGTCGTTTCAGCCGCGCGCCGGCGTCGCGCGGCACGATGCGGTCGCGTGGGGTTTTGCGCGCGCCGCCGACGCGCTCGGAGTGGAAATCATTCAGCAGTGCGAGGTCACGGCGATCCGCCGCGACGGCGGCCGGGTGGCCGGCGTGGACACCACGCGAGGACCGATCGACGCGCGCAAGATCGGCGTGGTCGCCGCGGGGCATTCCAGCGTGATCGCGGCGATGGCCGGACTGCGCCTGCCGTTGCAGAGCCACCCCTTGCAGGCGTTCGTGTCCGAACCGATCAAGCCGGTGCTGGACACGGTCGTGATGTCCAACGCGGTTCATGCCTACATCAGCCAGAGCGACAAGGGCGACCTGGTGATCGGCGCCGGCATCGACGGCTACACCGGCTACGGCCAGCGCGGCAGTTTCCACACGATCGAACACGCGGTGGAGGCAATCGTGGAGATGTTTCCGAGCTTCTCGCGCGTGCGGATGAACCGCCAGTGGGGCGGCATCGTCGACATCTGTCCGGATGCCTGCCCGATCATCGGCACCACGCCGATCGCGGGGTTGTACCTGAATTGCGGCTGGGGCACCGGCGGTTTCAAGGCGACGCCGGGATCCGGCTGGGTGTTCGCTCACACCATCGCGCAGGACCGCCCGCACGAGTTGAACGCGCCGTTTTCACTGGAGCGGTTCACGACCGGCCATTTGATCGATGAGCACGGCGCCGCGGCGGTCGCCCACTGACAAGGAGTCCGGATGTTGCTTATCCAGTGTCCGTGGTGCGGCCCGCGCGAGGACAGTGAATTCACCTACGGGGGTGAAGCGCACATCGTGCGGCCGAGTCCGTCGGAAGCGGCCAGCGACGCCGAATGGGCCGAATACCTGTTCATGCGGACCAACCCGCGCGGCCTGCACCGCGAACAGTGGCTGCATGCGGCCGGCTGCCGGCAATGGTTCAACGTCGAGCGCGACACCGTGAGCTACCGGATCGGGCGGGTGTACCGCTGCGGCGAGCCACCGTCGAACGACCCGCAATGAACCAGCCGTTCCGCGCCGGCGGCGGAACGCTGGTCGACCCCGGCGACCTTCTGCCGTTTCATTTCAACGGGCGGTCGCTGCAGGGCGTGCGCGGCGACACGCTGGCCTCGGCGCTGCTGGCCAACGGCGTGCACCTGGTCGGTCGCAGCTGGAAGTACCACCGGCCGCGCGGCATCATGGCTGCCGGAGTCGAGGAGCCCAACGCGCTGGTGCAGCTGGAGCAGGATGCCCGATCGGTCCCGAACGCGCGCGCCACCGAGATCGAGCTGTACCCGGAGCTGGTCGCGGCCAGCGTCAACTGCTTTCCCGGGCCCGAGCGCGACTGGATGGCGATGGTCGGCCTGGTCGCGGGCATGCTGCCAGCCGGTTTCTACTACAAGACGTTCAAGTGGCCCGGCCGCTGGTGGCCCGCTTACGAACACTGGATCCGTCGTGCCGCCGGCCTGGGCCGCGCGCCGGCCGCGGCCGACCCGGATGTCTACGAGCGCCTGCACGCGCACTGCGACGTGCTGGTGGTCGGAGGCGGGCCGGCGGGGTTGGCAGCCGCGCTGGCCGCGGCGCGGCGCGGCGCGCGCGTGATACTGGCCGACGAGCGCGCCCGGCTGGGCGGAAGCCTGCACGCAGACCGGCAGTCGATCGACGGGATCCCTGCGCAGAAGTGGCTGGAGCAGACGGTGGCCGAGCTAGCCCGCTGGCCCGAGGTGACGCTGCTTTCCCGCAGCACCGTTTTCGGCTACCACGACGGCAACCTGCTCACGGTTGCGCAGCGCTGCACCGATCATCTGCCCGCTGCCGCGCGCAGCGGGCCGCGCGAGCGCCTGTGGAAGGTGCACGCGCGCCAGGTGGTGCTGGCCACCGGGGCGCACGAGCGGCCGCTGGTGTTCCGCAATAACGACCGCCCGGGCGTGATGCTGGCGCAGTCCGTCTCGAGCTACCTGCACGGCTACGGGGTGCGCTGCGGAAGCCGCGCCGTGGTGTTCACCAACAACGATTCGGCCTACCGGACCGCGCTCGACCTGCAGGCGGGCGGCGTCACGCTTGCCGCCGTGGTGGACGCCCGCCCGCGCGGCGCCAGCGCTCTGCGCGAGGCGCTGCGCGCGCGCAACATCGAGCTGATCGACAGTGCGGTCGTGGTCGACGCGGCCGGATCGTTGCGCTTGAGCGCGGTCAAGGTAGCGCCCTACGATGGCCGCGTGGTGACCGGCGCCGGCGGGATGCTGGCGTGCGACCTGCTCGCGGTTTCGGGCGGATTTTCCCCGGTGGTTCACCTGCACGCGCAATCCGGCGGGCGCCCCTGGTGGGATGAGGCGGCCGGCTGCTTCCGCCCGGGGCCGGCGGTGCAGGCCGAGCGTTCGGCCGGCGCCTGCAACGGGCCGGTGAGCTTGCGCGAGGCGCTGCACCAGGGGTGGCGCGCCGGCCAGGATGCGGCCACCGCGGCCGGTGTCGCCGCTGCGCCCGAAGGCGCAGCACCGGGTGCGCCGCCCGATGCCGCGCGCGGGGAGCCGCTGGCGGCGTTGTGGCAGGTACCTTCGCCGGCGCAAGGCACCAAGGCGTTCGTCGATTTTCAGAACGACGTGACGGCGGCTGATATCGCCCTGGCCATGCGCGAGGGCTATTCGTCGATCGAGCTGGTCAAGCGCTACACCGCCGTCGGGTTCGGCACCGACCAGGGCAAGCTCGGCAACGTCAATGCGATGGCGATCGCCGCCGCCGCCAGCGGGCGCAGCATCGCCGAGACCGGCACCACCACCTACCGGCCCAACTACACCCCGGTGAGCTTCGGCACGATTGCCGGGCGCGAGACCGGTGCCCTCTTCGATCTGGAGCGCAGGACGGCGATGCACGCATGGCACGTCGCGCACGGCGCCGCTTTCGAGAACGTGGGACAGTGGAAACGTCCGTGGTACTACCCGCGTCACGGTGAATCGATGCAGCAGGCCGTGCGGCGCGAGTGCCTGGCGGTGCGCCAGGCCGCGGGCATCATGGACGTGTCCACGCTCGGCAAGATCGACGCGCAGGGGCCGGACGCGGCGGTTTTCCTGGACTGGTTCTATACCGGTTCCTGGCAGGACCTGAAAGTCGGACGCTGCCGGCTCGGGTTGATGCTGGACGAGAACGGCATGGTGATGGACGACGGGGTCGGCGTGCGGCTGGGCCAGGGGCACTTCATGCTGACCACGACCACCGGGGGCGCCGCGCGCGTGCTCGGCTGGCTGGAGCGCTGGCGGCAGACCGAATGGCCGCTCTATCGGGTGAACCTGACCTCGGTGACCGACCAGTGGGCGGCCATCGCGCTGGCAGGACCCCTGAGCCGCCAGGTGCTGCAGGCGGCCGGAACCGACATCGATTGCTCGCGCGAGGCGTTCCCGTTCCTGCACCTGCGCAACGGTGCCGTGGCTGGCGTGCCCGCGCGCGTGCTGCGCGTGAGCTTTTCGGGCGAGCTCGCCTACGAGATCTACGTGCCGGCCGATCATGGCCGCGCCGTATGGGAAGCGCTGGTGCAGGCCGGTGCGCCGCTCGGCATCACGCCGTACGGCACCGAGACGATGCACGTGCTGCGCGCCGAGAAGGGCTACATCATCGTCGGCCAGGACACGGACGGTTCGGTGACGCCGATCGACGTGGGCATGGAGCGCTTCGTGTCGCGCACCAAGGACTTCATCGGCAAGCGGTCGCTCGCCCGCTCCGACACCCGCCGGGGTGACCGCAAGCAGCTGGTCGGCCTGCTCACTGACGATCCCGCACGGGTTCTGCCCGAGGGCGGCCAGATCGTGCAGGCGGCAGGGGGCGCGCCGCCGGTGCCGATGGAAGGGCATGTCACCTCCAGCTACGCCAGCGCCACACTGGGTCGCTCGATCGCGCTGGCGCTGGTGAAGACGGGCCGCTCGCGCGTGGGCCAGGCCGTGTTCGTGACGCTGGGCGACGGTTCGCTGGCGCCGGCGCGCATCACCGAGCCGGTTTTCTACGATCCACCGGGAGCCCGCCAGCATGTCTGATGCGTCGCGAGGGGAGAGCCCGCTGGTGGCCTGGATCGAGGCGGGACTGCCGGTGCGATTTGAAGCGCAGGACGTGCGCCTGCGGGAGCGCGCCTTGCTCGGTCACATCGGTCTGCGCTGCGATCCGGCCGATTCCGCGTCGACGGGCGCGATCGAGCGCGTGCTCGGCTGCAGCCTGCCGCGCACGCCCAACACGTTTCAGGTGGCTGCGGCCGCTGACAGAGTGTTGTGGCTCGGCCCCGATGAATGGCTCATCCTGGCTCCGGAAGGTCGCGAGCCGGCCCTGGCGCAGGCGCTGCGCCAGGCGGCTGGCGACGGCTTTGCGGCGGTGGTCGAGCTCGGCTCTGGTCAGACCGTGATCGAACTGACCGGCGCGCGGGCGCGCGAGGTGATCGCGAAGGGATGCCCGCTCGATCTGCACCCGCGCGCGTTCGGGCCGGGGCGCTGCGCGCAGTCGCGGCTGGCGCGGACGCTGGTGACGCTCGCCCAGCTGGACGATGCGCCGACCTTCGAGCTGATCGTGCGGCGCAGCTTCGCCGATTATCTGTGGCAGTGGCTGCTGGATGCCAGCCGGCATCCGGTCGAGCCCCGTTTCGTGTGAGAGGCAGGCGATGAAAAAACGGTCGGTGCAGGTGCTGTGCGCGGTCGCCCTCTGGTCGGGCACGGGGCCCGCCGTGACCGCGACCGCGGCGGTAACGCCGGAGCAGGCCGATCACCTGGGCAAGGATCTGACGCCGATCGGAGCCGAGCGAGCCGGCAGCCCGGACGGCGCGATCCCGCCCTACGAAGGCGGCGAGGCGCCGCTTCCCGGGTGGAGCTGGGGCAAGGTGCGCTCGCAGTATTCGAAGTTCAAGGATGAGCAGCCCCTGTTTTCGATCGACGCGTCCAACGTCGATCGTTACGCCGAGCACCTGACCGAGGCGCAAATCACCGCCCTGAAGACGGTGCCCGGCTACCGGATGGACGTCTACCCCTCGCACCGGACCTGCAACATCGATCCGGCCTACGCCGAGCGCACGCGGCAGAACGCGACCGAGGCGCGCATCGGCGCCGACGGCTGGACCCTGGAGCACGCCAGAACGGCGGGCGTGCCGTTTCCGATTCCGCAGTCCGGTGTCCAGGCGATGTACAACGCGCGGATGCGGCCGCAAGGGATCGGCTACCAGATCGCCTACGCCACCACGATCATCAGTCCGCGGCCTGGCAGCAGCGAGTTCACGGTGGACGGGTGGGGCTACGAGACCTTCCTGCCATCCCAGAGTGCCGCCAAGGCGTCGGTCGAGTCCGACGGCGGGGTCGACTTCTACGTGCACTACACGTACGTGGAGCCGCCGGCGATGCGCGGCCAGGCCTTCATCGGGATCAGCTTCGAGAACAAGGGCCCGGAGCAGTATTACTACTTTCCGGGTCAGCGCCGGGTGCGGCGCCTGCCAAATTACGTCTTCGACGCGCCGGTGGTCGGCTATGAGAACCAGTACCTGAACGACGAGCAGCTGATGCAGTGGTCCACGCTGGACCGGTTCGAGTACCGCTTGATGGGCAAGAAGGACATTTACCTGCAGAACAACGCGCTCAGGATGCACGACTTCGACGTCAAGCGGGACCAGGTGTTCGGCAAGGCCTATGTGAACCCGGCTTACCGCCGCTTCGAGCTGCACCGGGCCTGGGTGGTGGACGCGCGGCTGAAGCCGGGCTTCCAGCACCTGGCGCCGCACCGGGTCTATTACCTGGATGAAGACAGCTGGAGCATCGCGGCTGTGACCGAGTACGACCAGAAGGGCAAGGTGTGGAAGCTGATGGAAGCTTCGCAGATTCCGATCTGGGAGCTGGGCGGCAGCTGCGGTTTCCTCGCCTACACGATCTGGGACCTGCAGGGCGGGCGCTACGTGGCCGACTTCAACCTGATCGGCGCCAGGGGTGATGCCAAGTGGATCCGTGCGACCGACCCTGAGGCGCAGCAGCCGCAGTTCAAGGCCGATTTTTACACGCCGGAGACGCTCAGAGCCATTTCCGAGCGGTGAGGTCGCCGACTCAGAGGGAGCCGAACACCTTCTGCAAAATGGAGCTGCCGGTTGCAGCCGGGTTTGCGCGAATCTTCTTCTCTTCGTCGCCGATCATCACGAAGAGTCCGTCCAGCGCCTTGTTCGTTACGTGATGCTCGATGCTGGCGTCCTCCTTGACCAAGCCCAGCGATTGCGCGTTCTGCGCAAGGGTGTCGTACTGTTGCGCCAGCCCGTTTCTGCTCGTCACTTTGGTCACGATCGGCAAGAAGCGGCCAGCCAGGGGTGTGCGGGTCTTTGTCTCGAAGTACTGCGTCGCCGAGGTGTCGCCACCGGTCAGAATCGCCTTTGCATCCTGTACCGACATCGATTTCACGGCGCCCACGAGCAATTTGCGCGCTTCCGGTACGGCCTGTTCCGCTGCTCGATTGATCGAGACGTGCAGATCGTCGAGTTCCTGCTTGCGCCCCAACAGGCGGAAGGCAGTTTCCGCCTTGGCCAGCCAGTCGGGCAATGGAATACGGACCCGTTCGTTTCCCCAGAAGCCGTCGGTCTTGCCCAGCAGGTCGACCGCTGCTTCGGCGCCGCGCTGCAGCGCCGCCCGGATCCCGGCTGTGGCATCCGACGAGGAAAGCGACGACAGCAGATCGGCAAAGGCCCGTGGCGGCAATACCAGCGCGCCGACAGCCGCCACAATCAGTCGCCGCCGGCAGTCGGCCCGCGCAGGGGCCTCTAAAAGAAGATCGCTCTTCATGCAGACGCTCCTCCGCGCTCGTTGGCGGCGCTATGGATGCAGCAGCTTGTCGGTGAACGTGATCCACCAAGGGGCGAGATAGAGGTAGATCGCAAACAACTCCACCCCGACGATCAGGGCTCCGCCCATTATCACCGCCCGGTTCGGCCGCCCTCGCGTGATGAAGTCGTACGTCATCAGGGTGGCAATGATCACGAAGTCTCCCAGGTATTCCTGGGCCACCTGGGCGCCGTAGCCCTGGCCGAGCCAGCTCTCGAGCGCGTCACCCCACCAGCGCGCGAAGCCCGCGTTGCCGAGCGCCGTGACGGCGAGCAGCATCAGACGCTTGTGAACCGCGCTGTTGCCGCGCATCCGTAGCGCGAACGCAAGCAGAATCGCGAAGTTGATCAGGTCACCCAACTCCACCGAAAGAAACTGCGGGTCCCAATTCGGAGTGCCGAACCGCGACCGGTCGACCATGACCGCAGTGACGAGCCCCACAACGACCAGGACTGGTCCCCAATAAAACGCGATTGGTCCGAGGCGCTTGTGCAGCGCGAGGTTGCGGCTGCGGACCAGGCTGAGTTGAGTGGTCAGAAGGACCATCCAGCCGACGAAGACCACCGCGTGCAAATGCACGATCCACAAGTACGGCGGCTTGTGCTGGACGATATGGCGGTGGATCTCGGGCACGAAGCCGAACAGCAGTCCGGCCCAGATGAAGGCGAGCAGGCAGGGAAAGAAGATCGCATCGGCCTTGTGGTGCGACGCAAAGCCGGCGCTTCCGCCCGGTGTAGCGAGCGGGACGGTCACTTCACTTACACCCATGGCGTCTCCTCCCCTGCGCCGATTCGTTCTGCTCTTCTGAGCTGGATCAGATCCCAGAGGTTGCCGTAAAGGTCTTTGAACACTGCGACGGTGCCGTAAGTCTCCTCCTTCGGCTCCCGAACGAAGAGGATGCCCTTGGCCTTGTAGGAGTAGAAGTCGCGCCAGAAGTCGTCGGTGTAAAGAAACAGAAACACGCGGCCGCCTGTTTGATTCCCGATTCGCGACGATTGCTCATCGCCAACGGCGCGCGCGAGAAGCAGGCGCATGGAGCTCGAGCCCGCTGGAGCGATCACGACCCAACGCTTGTCCTGAGCGCGAATGGGCGTATCTTCGATGAGCTTGAAGCCGAGGGACCCGACGTAAAAATCAATCGCCTCATCGTAATCACGCACGACGATCGCCACTTGACCGATCGATTGGTCCATAAAAAGATTATCGCCCGCCACGGCACTATCTTGTGGCCGTCCCGTGTTCCTCCCGGTACAGCTGCCACGACTGATCCAGCAGGTAGGCCGAGATCGCCGTCAGATCGGATTCGCCCAGCACGTCGTCGAAGCGCCCCATTCCGTTGGCAGCGCGCTGGCCGCCCAGCACGATCGCGCCCAGCGACGAACGCACCGCCGGGTCGATCCGGCGCAGATCGGGCGTGATCGACGGCCCGAACACGTGGCAGCGTGAGCAGTAGGTGGTGAAGAGCCGCTCGCCCTCCCGGATGGTTTGCGCCGATGCCGGGTTCTGCGGCGGCAGCGGCACCGGGATCGTGACGCGCTCGGGCGGCGTCGGCACCGCGCCGCCGTCCAGGCGGAACGCGATGACCCGGTTCTCGTTGATGTACTTCGAGGCGATGGTCGTGGGCGGGATCGGCGCGTAAATGGCCACTCCTCCATAGCCGGCCTGCACGGCGACGTACTGGACGCCGTCGACCGCATAAGTGATCGGCGCCGAGCCCAGGTGGCTGCCGGTCGGAACGCAGGTCAGCCGTCGGCCGCGGTCGGCGGTGTAGGCGCACAGGTCGCCGTTGGCCAGACCCTGAAACACCAGGTTGCCGGCGGTCGACAGAATGCCGCCGTCCCAGACCGAATAACCGTCGGAGGTCCTTTTCTCCCAAGCGGTCTTTTGCGCGACCGGGTCCCAGGCGCGCAGCACGTTGTGCACGTCGGGCGCGCGGCGTTTGGAGCCGTATGCCGGCAGTCTGCCGAACACCGATTGCATCGATTGCGGGTCGTACGCCTTGTCCGGAATGATCCCGTTGACCGTGAAGAACCCGTCCAGGAAGTCGACGCTGCCCCCGTTGTGCGTCAGATCGACGAACACGTTGGGGGCCTCGTTCACGGGGATGTAAACCAGACCGGTGCGCGGGCTGAACGACATCGGCGGCCACGTGTGTGCGCCCAGCACGCTCGGATAGGTCAGCACGGGCCCGTTGTGATACTCGGCGGCTGGCGCGAGCACCGGGCGGCCCGTTTTCAGGTCGACGCGCGAAGCCCAGGTGACGGTTGCGAAATTCCGGGCCGAATACAGGTGGCCGGTGGCGCGGTCCAGAACGTAGAAAAATCCGTTCTTGTTCGCCTGCATCAACACCTTGCGCGGCTTGCCGTCGACGTTCAATTCGGCCAGAACGAATTTCTGCACCGCGTCGTAATCCCACTCGTCGCCCGGCGTGGCCTGGTAGTACCAGGCCATCCGGCCCGTATTGGCGTCGAGCGCGACGATCGAGGCGACGAACAGGTTGTCCTGGCGCGTGCGCCCGCGCTGCCGGCTGTCGTACGGGGCCGCGTTGCCGGTGCCGATGTAGACGAGGTTCAGGTCCGGGTCGTAGGCCATCCCGTCCCACACGGTGCCGCCGCCGTGGTAGCGCGGATCGCGCTGCGGATCCCAGGTTCTGACGGCGGCTTCCAGCTCCGGGTGCTCGAAGGGGGCGCCCGGCGCGCCGGGCACCGTGAAGAACCGCCACAACAGCGCGCCCGAGTCCAGGTCGTAGGCGGACACGTAGCCGCGCACGCCGCCCACGCCCATGTCGCCGCCGCCGTTGCCGATCACGACCGCATGGCCGGCGACCTGCGGGGCGCCGGTACTCGAATATTGCTGAGCGTGGTCGACGATGGTGTCGACTTCCCAGATCTTCGCGCCGGTGGCGGCATCCAGGGCGAACAGCCGCCCGTCGACCGCGGCGACATACACCCGGCCCGCCCACACGGCGACGCCGCGATTGAGCAGGTCGCAGCACGGATAGCGCCCGGCCTGGCCGTGCACCTTCGGATCGAACTTCCACAGCTCCTGGCCGGTGGCGGCGTTCAACGCGTAGACGTAGCCCCACGTGCCCGAGGTGTACAGGACGCCGTCGACCACGATTGGGCTGGCTTCCTGCCCGCGATAGGTTCCCAGGTCGTAGTCCCAGGCGAAGCCCAGGCGCTTGACGTTGTGCTCGTTGATGCCTGCCAGCGGCGAAAAGTAGGCCCCGCTTCGATCCCGCCCCAGCGCCAGCCAGTTCTGCGGTTCCTCGGTCGACGCCCTCAGGCGCGCCTCGTCGACGCGGCCGAAGCCATCCGCGCCGAAAGCGGCGCTGGCCACAACCCACCACAGGGCGAACGTTGCAATCTGCTGGGTCCTGCGCATCCGGCGGGCCTCCTCCATGTCGGGCCAACCTTAAGGAGCGTTCTGGTCGATCGAATGCCGGGATCCCGTCTTCGCGGGCTGACCCCGGAAATGCGTCATTAAAGCCCGCCACTTAAGGTCGATCTTGCATACGTGACGAATGTCGACGACATCACCTTCGAGGACCTGCTGACCGGCGAGCCCGCTGGCGCGCAGCCGCCGATGACGTTCGAGCAGCTGCTGGCCGATGGTTTCCCGCACCGGGGCGGCCTGGAAGGGCTTGCCGCCATCGCGCTCATGCCGGATCCGGAACCGCGTCTGGCGGCAGTGCAGCGGGCGTACCTGCAGATCCTTAAGACACAGACGGCGCGCTAGCTGTTTCGACACGGGTGAGCTCACCTCATCCCCGCAGCCTGGGCCGGTCCGCCGATCGGCCGTAAGCGCGCGCGAGCAGCCACCACGACGCCTGGAACAGCAGCCAGACCGCAACGCCGAACAGCGCGGCGAACGCGAGCCCCTCGGCCGACAGCGCGAATGTCGGCACCCAGTCTTTGAGCGTCGCACGGGCAAGGTCGACATCGGCGTGCAGCACCAGGTAAGTCACCTGATGCAAGAGGCTCCCTCGCAGAGCCTCGACGGTTGCCTGCAGTTGTTGCACGCTCGTCACGAGCGCCTGGATCACCGAGCCCTCCGAGTGAAACGTGGGGTCGCTGCTCCCCAGGTGGTACTGGATCAGGCGCCCGATATCGCCCTGGTAAGACTGGTCGGCGATTCTCTGCCAGGGTTCCAGATCCAGCCGCGCCTGATCGAGACGGCCGCCCAGCCGCTGGCGGTACTGCGCGATGAATCCGGGGATCAGGCCGCCGGTGACCACGGCAGCCGCCAGAAGCAGCCGGTCGAGCAGGCCCTGCAGCAACGACATGTCGATCGCCTCCGGGTTTCCCGTGCCGTGCAGTCCTCAGGTCGGCAGCGTCACTCGACCGCCGGCACCGGATACATGATGATCGAGAGAAAGTGGATCGGGCACTTGACCAGCTTTTCCGGGCCATGCGGGACCTCGCCGTTGAAGGTGAGCGCGTCGCCGGGGACCAGGTCATAGACGTTCTTGCCGTGCCGGTAGTGAATGTGTCCCTCCAGCATATAAATGAATTCGACCCCGGCGTGTTCGAAGATGGGAAACGTCTCGGATGCGCGCTCGATCGTGATGTAGAACGGCTCGAACAGGCGCGTCGGCCCCTGGTCGTAGGCGAGCAGCTGGTAGGTGTGGCCGCTGCGCGTGCCGCGCCGGGGCACCTCCATACCTTTGCCCTTCTTGACCAGTTGCACGCCGCCGTCGGCCACATCGTAATTGCGAAACAGCGCCGACAGCGACACCCCCAGGCCGTGCGCCAGGCGCGACAGCGTCTCCAGGCTGGTCGCCGTCTGCCCGGTCTCGATCCGCGACAGCATGCCGCGACTGATGCCGGTTCGCTCCGAGATGACCGCGATCGTCAGGCCGTGCTTGCGCCGCAGTTCCCGGATGGTGCTGCCCAGGTAGCGCTCCAGCGGGCTTGCTCCGCCGTCCCGACCCGGCGTCGTCGAGCGCGCTGCCATTGGCTGGGGCGGCGCGGACGGTACAGGTGCCTTCTTCGTGCGCAGGCTGCGTTGGTCGGGCATGATCGATGCGCGATTTTACTGGCGATAAAATAAGTTGACCGGGACAAAAATAAAAGTGCATAATGTGCAAAATTAGTTTCAGCCAGGAATCTTCGCCCGCCGCGGGGGCGGACGACGGTCCACACTCAAGTCCACAGCCGAAGCCGCTATGCCCTGGCGCCTGTTGCGTTTTGCGCTGTCGCGCAAGTATCCCGAGCCGCGCATGTTCGCGGCTCCGCGCGAACTGAAGCGCCACTACGACGCAGTGATCATCGGCGGTGGCGGCCACGGCGTGGCAGCCGCCTACTACCTGGCGCGTGACCACGGTATCACCAACGTGGCGGTGTTGGAAAAGGGCTACCTCGGCGGGGGCAACACCGGGCGCAACACCACGATCATCCGCTCCAACTACCTGACGCCGGAAGGCGTGCGGTTTTACGACGCCAGCGTGCGGATCTGGCAGCAGCTGTCCGAGGAGCTGCGGCTGAATCTGTTTTACTCCACGCGCGGGCACTTCACCCTCGCGCACACCGACGCGGCCATGCGCACGATGCGCTGGCGCGCCGAGGTCAACAAGCACTACGGGGTCGATTCCGAGGTGGTCGACGCCGGCGAGGTCAAGCGCGCCTGCCCCCAGATCGACCTGTCGTGCGGGGGACACGCGCCAATCCTGGGCGCGCTGTATCACGCGCCGGGCGCGATCGCGCGGCACGATGCGGTGGCGTGGGGCTATGCGCGCGCCGCCAGCGAGCTCGGCGTCGAGATCCACCAGCGCACGCAGGCGACCGGCATCGACGTCGTGGCCGGTGGCGTGCGCGCGGTGCGCACCAATCGCGGAACGATCGAAACCGGCAAAGTCCTGAGCGCGGTGGCCGGATACACCCCGCGCATCACCGATATGGTCGGACTGCGCACGCCGATCGTCGTGCACCCGCTGCAGGCGATGGTGAGCGAGCCGATGAAGCCATGGCTGGACCCGATCCTCGTCTCCGGCAGCCTGCACGTGTACGTGAGCCAGAGCGCGCGCGGCGAGCTCGTGATGGGCGCCTCGCTCGATCCGTATGAAGTGCAGTCGACGCGTTCGACCCTCGATTTCGTCGAGGGCCTGTCGGCCCACATGCTGGACATGTTCCCGTTCCTGTCGAACGCGAAGGTGATGCGCCAGTGGGCCGGCATGGCGGACATGACACCGGACTTCGCCCCCATCATGGGCCGCACCGAGGTCGGAGGCTTCTACCTGGACGCCGGTTGGGGCACCTGGGGCTTCAAGGCCACGCCGATCAGCGGCAAGACGATGGCCGGCACCGTCGCCACCGACCACAACGATCCGCTGATCACCGGCTTCTCGCTGGACCGTTTCCGCCGCTTCGCACTGACCGGCGAAAAAGGCGCGGCGTCGGTCGGGCATTGAGAACGGAGCGCCGGCCATGAAAATCATGAACTGTCCTGTCAACGGGGCGCGCGCCGTCACCGAGTTCGTCTACTGGGGCGAAGTGCGTCCAATGCCGGAACCCGATCGGGCGACCGACGACGCCTGGGCCGACTACGTGTTCAATCGCAACGGCGCGCCGGGCGTCAAAAAAGAGTGGTGGTGCCACGCGCCCAGCAACACCTGGTTCATCGCCGAGCGCGACACCGAACGCGACGTCGTGCTGCGCACGTATCTGCCCGGGGAAGTCTGAGGACTTCAACAAGAATGACAACACTTTCCGATTTAATGTCGCATCGAAGCCTCGTCGTCGATCCTCTTGCGGGCGCCGACTGAGATGCGGCTGCCGCCGGTTCCTGGCGAGTGGATCGACCGCAGCCGCCCGCTGCAATTCCGCTTCGAAGGCGCCGCCGCGCATGGCTTCGCGGGCGACACGATCAGCAGCGCGCTGTGGGCGCAGGGGCTGCGGACGCTGGGGCGCAGCTTCAAATACCACCGCCCGCGCGGTCTGCTGTCGTTTGCCAATCACGACGCCAATGTGATCGTGCAGCAGGGCGACCGCCTCAACGTCCGGGCCGATGTCAGCGAAGCGGAGCCATCGGCTGAACTGACCGCGGTCAATACGTTCGGGGGGTTGCAGCGCGACCGCGGTGCCGCGCTGGGCCGGATGTCGGCCGCGCTGCCGGTGGGCTTTTACTACAAGGCGTTTTATACGCGGCGCCTGTTCCCGATGTGGGAGCGGATGTTCCGGCGGCTCACCGGCCTTGGCCGTGTCGATTTTGCAGCGCCTCGCCTGCGCACGCCGAAGCAGTACGGGTTCTGCGACGTGCTGGTGATCGGCGCCGGCCCCTCCGGCCTGGCGGCGGCCGTCGCAGCGGGCCAGGCGGGCGCGCGCGTCGTGATCGTCGATGAGAACGCGCGGCCGGGCGGCACCGGCCTCTACCAGCTCGGAGGCGACCTTCAAGCGCGTGCCGGGACCCAGGCACTGTTGGACCGGCTCGGCGCATTGCCGAATGTTCAGCTGCTGTCTGCGACCTGTGCGGCCGGCTACTACGCCGACTTCTGGGTACCGCTGATCGACGGTGACCGGCTCACTAAGATGCGGGCCAAGGCCCTGGTGGTTGCGAGCGGGGCCTTCGAGCAGCCGGCGGTGTTTCGCAACAACGATCTGCCGGGAGTGATGCTGGCCTCGGCGGCTCAGCGGCTGATTTATCGATACGCCGTGCAGCCGATGCGCCGCGCCGTCGTGTTGACCGCCAACAGCGACGGCCATCGCGCGGTGCTCGACTTGTTGGCAGCGGGCGTGCAGGTAGCGGCCGTGGTCGAACTGCGCCCGGAGGCGGAAGCACAGCTCGCGCCCCTTCGCGATCGCGGCGTCGAAGTCCACGCCGGCACCTGCGTCTACGAAGCGCTGGCCGACCCGGCCTCGGGCGCGCTCGCCGCTGTGCGGATCTGCCCGATCGCCGCGGGCGGCGATCCCGACCCGTCATTGGTGCGCACGATCGAATGCGATGGGCTGGTGATGAGCGTCGGCTGGGCCGCGGCCGGCAATCTGCTGCATCAGGCGGGCGCGACCACGCGCTACGACGACGCACTTGGGCAATTCGTCCCCGACCAGCTGCCGCCGGGCGTCTACGCCTGCGGCCGGGTCAATGGTGTGTTCGGTTTCGAGCGCAAGGTGGCCGATGGCGAGCGGGCGGGGCGGGCCGCTGCCAGCCACGCGGGTCACGGCCGGGCCGCGCCGTCGGCGGTCGAGCGCGACATCCAGCCTGCGAGCCACCCCTGGCCGATCGTCGCGCATCGGCAGGGCAAGAACTTCGTCGACTTCGATGAGGATCTGCAGTTGCAGGATCTGGAGAACGCCGCTCAGGAGGGTTTCGACAGCGTCGAGCTGCTCAAGCGCTACTCGACGCTCGGCATGGGCCCGAGTCAGGGCAAACACTCCAACATGAACGGCCTGCGGGTGCTGGCGCGTCTGACCGGGCAGTCGCCGCAGCAGGTCGGCACCACCACCGCCCGCGCCTTCTTCCACCCGGTGCCGATGGCGCATCTGGCCGGGCGCGGCTTCGTGCCGGAGCGCCACACTCCGCTGCGCGCGCATCACGAGCGCCTCGGCTCGCAATGGATGCCGGCCGGAGTCTGGATGCGGCCCGAGTACTACCGGGTCGAAGGGCGGCAGCGCGAGCTGTGCATCGAGCAGGAGGCGCGCCGCGTGCGCAACGCGGTCGGAGTCATCGATGTGGGCACGCTCGGCAAGCTGGACGTGCGCGGCCCGCAGGCGGCCGAGTTCCTCGAGCGCGTCTACACCGGGCGCTACGCCCGGATGAAGATCGGAACGACCCGCTACGCCGTGATGTGCGACGAGGCCGGCGTCCTGGTCGACGAGGGCGTGGTCGCGCGCCTGGCCGAAGATCACTTCTACTTCACGACGACCACGGGCGGGGCGGCCAACGTCTATCGCGAGCTCTCGCGCCTGAACGCGATGTGGCGTCTGGACTGCGGCCTGGTGAACCTGACCGGGGCCCACTGCGCGGTCAACCTGGCCGGCCCGCGCAGCCGCGAGGTGCTGGGGCCCCTTACCGATCTGGATCTGGCCGGGTCGGCCTTTCCATACCTGGCGGTGCGCACCGGCCGCGTGGCCGGCATCGCCGCTCGCCTGATGCGGGTCGGCTTCGTGGGCGAATGGGGATTCGAGATCCACGTGGCGGCCGAATACGGGCCGGCGCTGTGGGAGGCGCTGATGCGTTCGGGCGAGCCGCACGGGATCGGCCCGTTCGGGGTCGAGGCACAGCGCCTGCTGCGGCTGGAAAAGGCGCACCTGATCCTGGGCCAGGACACCGACGGCCTGACCACGCCGCTGGAGGTGGGCCTGGACTGGGCGGTTGCCATGGACAAGCCTTTTTTCGTGGGCCAGCGCAGCCTGAAGGCGATCGCCGCGCAGCCGCGCCGGCAGCAGCTGGTGCCGTTCGCGATGGCGCCGGATCATCCGGACGAAAACCCGAAGGAGTGCCACCTGGTGATCGAGGCAGGCGAGATCGCGGGCCGCGTGACCAGCGTCTACCGCAGCCCGCACCTGGGGTGCACGATCGGGCTGGCGTTCGTTCGGCCCGACATGACGGAAAAGGGACGGCGCTTGTCGATCCGTCTGAGCAACGGGAAGCTGGTGAGCGCGCAGGTGAGCGAGGCGCCGTTCTACGACCCGAAGGGCGAGCGCCAGAAGGAGGCCGGGTGAGCGCAGCGCTGCCCGAACGCGCCAATCCGATGTTCGACCCCCAGCAGGCGTTGGCGCCGCGCTGGACTTCGGTCGAATCGATGCCGATCGTGTTCTCGTACGGCGCCAACGACCGTGCGATCGCGCAGGTCGCCGGCATCGGCGATGCCAGCGCGCGCCGGCGCACCGGTTTCAAGGGCCCGGGCGCCGCCGCGTGGGTACAGCAGCAGTCGGTGCCGATACCGGCGCAACCGAACCAGTGGGCCGCGTTGCCGGCGGGCGGCCTGGTGGCCCGGCTCGGCCGGACTGAATTCCTGATCGAGGACGCCGTGGGCGGCGGCGCGTGCGCGGGCCTGGACGCCCTGCAGCTCCCGCCGGGCGTGTATCCGGTGCTGCGTCAGGACGCCGCGCTGGTGCTGACCGGCTCGCGCATCGGCGAACTGCTGCTGCAGACCTGCAGCGTGGATTTTTCTGCGCTCGATGCGTCCGCGCGGCCGGTGGTGCTGACCACGATGGTCGGAGTCGGCGTGACCGTGGCGGTGGAGCCTCTGCAGGCGGCACGCCGGTATCGCCTCTGGTGCGACGCCACCTATGGCGCGTACCTGTGGACGACACTGGTCGATGTGGCGCGCGACCTGGGCGGCGGGCCGGTCGGCCTGGAGGCGTTGGAGCCGGGCTAAGCTGCGCGCGATCGGGACCCTGACGGCCGCCTACGCCGATGGCGCACAAACCGGACAACGTCGTTCTGACGCAGGCGGCGGCACAGGCGTTGCGGGCCGAATTCATCGGCTGGCAGTGCCGTCTGCGCCAGTGGGCGGCCCGCCAGGACGGCGGTCGCCCCTCCAGCGGGATGCGCCCGCGCGTGGCGACGCCCGCGGGCGACGAGCTCGCAGCGGCCGTGGTCGTGCTGATCAGCGAGGAGGATCCCGGCAACACGACGCAGCAGTTCAGGTACCAGTACCTGAAGACCCAGGACCCGAACGAGCGCTACGACAAGGTGCTCGAGTTCCTGCAGGCGGGCTACTTCCAGCACCCGGTGCGATTCAGCGACGTGCTGACGGCGCTGTTCGCGCCGGGCTCGCAGCTCGTGGCGCAGATGCTCGATTCGGGGCGTTGCGTGCTCGAGTTCGAGCAGGCCGGCCAGGGCTACCGGATTCCGTGCGCGGTGACGCGACTGACGCCAGCACACCCGCGCCACCAGGCCACCTACTGGCACAACCGGCTGTTCAACGACAATCTGCCGCCCGGCGCGGACGTACTGGCCTTCACGCCCGACTGGTCGCACGCTGCGAGCTGTCGCGGCGAGGACTCGTAGCGGCGCTTCGAACAACCGCTCCCGGTCGTCCGCGATATACCCGAAAAAAAGCCCTCTCCCCGGTTGTCGGGGAGAGGGCCGTCGCAGGCGGAACGTGGCTTGGTCGTCGAGCTCAGTCGTCCAGGTCGACCACGCGGGGCACCGAGCTGATCTTGAACTCGCTGGGGGGCAGAACCCTGTTCTCGCCGGGATAAGGCCGGACAAAACCGGTCGCCTCGTACCAGTTCAGGTGGTTGACGATGTTCGGGTCCTCGGAGTCGGGCTTCGTCATCTTGCCGGCGAAGATCTCCCGCTTCTTCTGAACCCAGGCCGCCCTCAGGCGCTCGACCGGATTGCTGCTCGAGGCGCTCGATGCGACGGTCGTGCCCGATGTGTTCGACGTGATCGTGTTGCCGCTGCTGTCCACATCCAGCGCGATTTGGTTCGGCAGGTGGGTGAACGGCGCAAAGTGGGAGCTCGGCGGATGACCCTTGACGAAGGCGGTGCGCATCGGCGAGGCCACCAGGTCGAACTGGTTCATCGGCGTCAGCCCGAGGATCTGCTCGATGGTCCGGGTCATGTTGACCTGCGTGTAGTAGGTGTGGTCGGTGGGCCCGCCCTGCACCGCGTACGGGCTGATGACATAGCCCGGGCTGCGGTGGCCGTCGACGTGGTCGACCCCGTTCTGCGCGTCGTCCTCCTCCATGAAGATCGCCGACGAGGACCACACCTTGCTGTGGCTGATGTAGTCGATGATGCGGCCGACGGCGAGATCGTTGTCCGCCTGCTGGGCCTGCGCGCTCGGCGGGCCGCCGGTGTGGTCGTCCATGATCCACAGGATGCTCAAAGCAGGCACCTTGTCGGCCTCGAGGTCCGCCTTGAAGTCCTGCACCCACAGGTCGACCCGGAACTGGTCGGGGATGCCCAGGTCGAACTGGGGGAAGTTCTTGATGAGGTAGTTCGAAACGGCCGGCACGGACGACTCCGCCGCCACCGTGTTCTGGTAGTGCAGCGTCGGATTCTGAGCCTTGTTGATGTCGAAGGCCGCCTCGAAGGCCAGCGCGTCGTTGTAGAACTGGCGCCAGCTCGGCTCGTTATGCGTGCCGTCGGGATTGTTGAAGAAGTCGTTCTCGACGTACTCGCCGTAGATCTTGACCGACAGGCCGGCCTTCGCCGCGTTCGACCAGAAGAAGCCCTTATCCGTGTAGGCGAGCGCGTCACCGGCGTTGCCTCCCGGGTAGCTGCGCACCCAGTCCGGCGCCTGGATGTCGTCGGCGTAGGGCGCCATCCCTTCGGAGATCCACTGGTGACCGTCGGCCGACTGGCGGCTCGGGTCGTAGAAATTGTCGAACAGCGGGAAGCGCTTGATCAGCGCATGCGCGTTCGGCGTGACATTGCCGCCGAACACCGCCAGCGAGGCGTCGCCATTGCCGGCGGCCACGTCGCCCAGCATCTGATCGTAGGTGCGGTTTTCACGGACGATCAGGAACACGTGCTTGATCGGCGACGGATCGCCGAGGCGGGCCGGGATCGCCTGCGGTTCACCCTCGCCTTCGCCACGGCCGGCGGCCTTGATGTTCTGAGTCAGGTCCCAGTGGTTGTTCTGGTAGACCTGCTGGGTCATCGTCTGGAGGGTTGCACGATCCGGCACCGGGACGATGCTGACGGTGCCGTTGTCCTGGTGGGTATTGAGACCGGTGACGCCATGGTCCGTTTCGGTCGAATTGCGGGTACCGATGCCCTTGTCGTTGGCAACGATCAGCACGCGGTCGACCCTGTCCAGCACCACCGAGCTCGGGGCGTAGCCCACCGGGATCATGCCCATGACCGGGCTCGCTGCATCGGCGCTCAGATCGACCACCCCGATCGCATTGGCGTTGTACAGCGCGACGTACGCGATGCCGTTCTCGTGGTCGACGGCAATCGAGTTGGGCCCCGCGCCGTAGACCGGATGGTCCTGCCCCGGCACGGAGATCGGCAGCCCGACGTCGATCGTCCGGACCACCTCGTTGGTGGACGTGTCGATGACCGAGAGGCTGTCGCTATAAGCGTTGGCGACCAGCAGCGCCCTTCCGAAGAACGCCATCCCGGTCGGATGCAGGCCGGTCGAGATCGTCTGGGTCACCTGCATCGACTTCAGATCGACCACGGAAACCGTACCGGTCGTCGCGGAGCCGACGAACGGGTCGGCGACGATCGGTGTGCCGGCGGAGTAGACCTGGAAGTCCGCCGCCGTGGCGGCCCGGCCACCCTCGTTGCTGACGTAAGCGGTGGTGCCGGCGCGGTTGATCAGGATGCTGTGAGGCGCGTTGCCGACGCGGATCTGCGGGCCCTGCACCGGCGGCGTCGCGGTCAGGTCGATCCTGGCGAGCGTGTCGTTCTGGTTGAGCAGCGCGTAGGCGCTCTTGCCGTCCTTCGAGAACGCGACGCCGCCCGGATAGGACGTCGACGTGGAATAGAACGTGCCGCAGAGCCGGCCGTAATCGCCGATCGGGCTGTTCGGGAAGCAGTTGATGAAGGAATTGTTGGGCGGCACATTGACGTGGGCGTAGTCGCTCAGCCGGCCCTGGTCGGAGACCTTGGCGACGGAAACGTAGCTGCTGCCGTCGATGTCGTAGTCCTGGCTGAACAGCAGATACTTGCCGTCCGCCGAATACGTGATGCCGCTGTAGCTGCCGTAGGAATCCCTTCCCAGCGTCGCGTAGTTCTGCAGAGTCTGGCCGGTGCGCGTGTCGAAGACTTCGACGCCCTGGCCCATCGTGAGGACGGCAGCCGTGTGACTGCCCTCATTGGGATTGAGCGCGACGGCCTTGGAGCGGACCCGGATGCCGAGGTCGACTTGAGTGCCCGCCGGGGTGATGACCTGGCCGTTGCCCACGACCCAGGTGCAACCCGCAGCCATCTGCGTGTCGCAGCCCGGAGCCTGCGGGCCGGTAATGTAGGTCGGGAACGGATCAGACGGACCCGCAAACGCCGGAACGGCGAACCCCGTCGCGAGCAGGCCGGCCAGAGGACGCAATCGGTTGATTCGAGATTTTTTTCTGGACATTGTTCGAGCCCCCTTGGAAGTTCCTATGAGGCAGCCGCAATGGGCCGCGCACGCTATCGACACGGCACTCGATTCGCGCGCGCGGCCAACTTACAGACGGGCGGTAACGGACTGATGACGATCGGGAGACATTCCCGATGCGCGTGATGCCCTTCTCGTGACGTGTAACGCCCCGGTCACGACCGGGCGATACCCGCGTTCGGTTCCGAGTCTTGGTCAAGGAACGCGCGCAGCGGCCCCAGCCACGGTTCGTAGCGTCGCCAGCGCGCGACCGAATTGCGGTAAATCGGCTGGCGGGCCTGCCACTTGCTCGGGGTCTTCACGGTCCGGGGATTGCGTTCGGGGCGCAGGCACGCGTCGTTCCACGCCAGGCCGCAGGCCGCAATGATCCGCCGGATCATCGGCTCGGGGTCGCGCGTCAGTTCCTCGTAATCGACCTCGATGAAGCGATCCGCCGGCAGCACGCTGCGCCAGTGGTCGGTCAGCCGCCGGTAGCCGCGAAAATAGTCGACCAGCTCGGGACCGCCCGTCGGAAATGCCAGGCCCGGATGGAAATGGGTCTGGTGGATCGACAGCGCCGTGTCGATCGCCTTGCGGCGGCAATGGATGATGAGCGCGCGCGGGAACGCGAGGTGGATCAGCCCGGCCCAGAGGAAGTTGAACGGCATCTTGTCGGTGACCCGCGCCTTGCGCGGTGCGACCTCGCGCAGCACGCCGAGATAGTCTGCCGCGGCCTGGGCGAGGAACGGCGCCTCGGTCGCGACTGTGCCCTGCGCATGCCATGCCGCCCCGCGCTGGTTCCAGAAGTTCAGCTCACCGCCGGCGCCGACCTCAGGGTGGCTGGAGACGATCTGTTCGGCGAGCGTAGTGCCGGACCGCGGCATGCCGATGATCAGTACCGGCGTCGCATCTTTACGGCCGAGTTGCGGCGCCCGCGCGATCAGTTCCGGCGTGCAGCGAGCGATCAGGCGGTCGATCTCGGCCGCGAACGCGGCCGGGTCGAACGACAATGAGGCCCGGCGCACGGCGTCGGCGGCGTCCAGGTGCCGCATGGCCAGGGCGTAGTCGCCCAGATCGTCCGCCGCCTTGCCGAGAGCGAGGTGAAGTCGATGCCGCTGGCCCGCTTCCAGCCCCGGTGTGGCGAGCGCGGCTTGCATCTGTTGCATCAGACCGGCGTCATCGGCTGTGACCGGGCGACATCGGACCAGGTCGTAGTAGCTTCCCGCCAGCAGCGGCGCGATCGCGATCGCGCGTTCGAAACAGGCGCGGGCCTCGTCGAAACGGCCGAACTCGGACAGCAGATTCCCGAGCAGGTCGTGCGCCAGCGCGTTGGTTGGATCGACCGACAGCGTCTTTCTCAAGATCTTTTCGGCTTCCTGATCGCGATCCTCGGTCAGCAGCGCCCGGGCCTTGCCGAGGCGACCGAAGCTGGTCTTGGGCCCGGTCTCCGCCGCGCGGCGGAAACAACCGATCGCCTCGTCCCGATGCCCCAGCGTGTAGACCAGTGCACCGGCCCGGAACCACGCCTCGGTCAACGAGGGGAGCAACTCGGTGGCGCGGTCGTAGGCAAGGATGGCTGCACCGATGTCGCCCAGCTTCTCCAGTGCGATTCCCAGGCGAAAATGGGCGTCGGCGAAGCGCGGGTCGCTGGCGACGGCCTGTCGCAATGCGGCGATGGCTTCCGTTACCTTGCCGACCTCGAGGCAGGCAAGGCCAAGATCGTGCTGGATGATGGGGTTGGATGGCTGCAGCAGCGCAGCTTCGCGCAATGGCGCGATCGCATCGGCCGGCCGGCCGGCCCTGAGCCGCTCGATGGCCAGCTCGAGCAAGGGCGCCACCTGCTGCGGCCCGGGGGGATTGGGAGACTGGGGCATGAGGAGAGTGTGACACTCCCCGATGCGTCAGGCATCCCAGCGCCCGACGCCGACCCGGCCGCGGCCTAGAACTTGCGATACGCCTTGTGCAGATCCACCAGCGGATGCCGCGGTGACATCTGAAACTTGATCAGCAGCTCGCGCGCCAGCATGTCGCGGTCCTGCTGGTTGTCGGGCAGCTTCACGCCCTCCGGCACCGTGACCCAGCCGTTGACGTTGCGGTCGAACACCGCCGCGCGGCCTTCCTCGTAGCCCAGGTGCACGTCCTCCAGCCAGTTCAGGTCCCGCCACTGCATGGTGTCCATGTACTTTCGCAGGAACGGCGTCAGGCGCCGGTAGTCGGGCACCAGGTTGACGTCGTAGCGGTAGCCGATGTGCTGGCCGATCTCCTTTTCCCGCTGGCTGTCCAGGCCGGCCGTCTTGATGAAGTGGTCGATGTCCTTCGCGCCGCTCTTGGCGCCGGCAACACGCGCGGCGCCCGGCCTGGCGCCATTGCCGCCGTTGCCTCTGGCGGCGGGCTTGGCCTTCTTGGCACGCGCGTACTTTTGCAATGAGGTGACCTTTGCCATGGCGGGGCGCTCCTCAGTAGCGTGTCATGTCGGGGCGGCCGACTGTGTGCTGCGATCCGGCCAGCGGCACCATCGCCAGGGCCGAGGCCTCCATGGTCAGCGCGGCCAGGTCCTCTGGCTCCAGGCTGTGCACGTTGGTCTTGCCGCACGCGCGCGCCATCATCTGGGCCTCGATCGTCAGGCAGTGCAGGAAGTTGTAGACGCGCTCGGCGGCGGCGTCCGGATCGAGGCGCTTGCGCAGCAGCGGATCCTGCGTGGCCACGCCGACCGGGCAGCGTCCGGTGTGGCAGTGGTAGCAGTGGCCGGCCTCCACGCCGATCTCCTTTTCGAAATCGGCTTCCGGGATGTCCTTGTTGCAATTGAGCGCCATCAGCGCCGAGTGGCCGATCGCGACCGCGTCGGCGCCGAGGGCCAGCGCCTTGGCTACGTCGCCGCCGTTGCGGATGCCGCCGGCGTACACCAGCGAGATCTCGCCGGTCTTGCCCACGTCGTCGAGCGCCTTGCGGGCCTGGCGGATCGCCGCGATGCCGGGCACGCCGGTCTCTTCGGTCGCGATGTGAGGTCCCGCTCCAGTGCCGCCTTCCATGCCGTCGATGTAGATGCTGTCGGGCCCGGTCTTGGCCGCCATCCGCACGTCGTCGTAGACGCGGGCGGCGCCCAGCTTGAGCTGGATCGGGATCTCGCCGTTGGTCGCCTCGCGGATCTCGTTGATCTTCAGCGCGAGATCGTCCGGACCGAGCCAGTCGGGGTGGCGGGCCGGCGAGCGCTGGTCGATGCCGGCCGGCAGCGAGCGCATCTCGGCGACCTGGTCGGTCACCTTCTGCCCCATCAGGTGGCCGCCCAGGCCCACCTTGCACCCCTGGCCGATGAAGAACTCGCAGGCGTCGGCCAGCCGCAAATGGTGCGGATTGAAGCCGTAGCGCGACTGGATGCACTGGTACAGCCACTTGGACGAGTAACGGCGCTCGTCCGGGATCATGCCGCCTTCGCCGGAGCAGGTCGCGGTGCCGGCCATGGTGGCGCCGCGCGCGAGCGAGATCTTCGCCTCGTAGCTGAGCGACCCGAAGCTCATGCCGGTGATGTAGATCGGGATGTCCAGCACCAGCGGCCGCTTTGCGCGCGGCCCGATGATGGTCTGGGTCTCGCACTTTTCGCGATAGCCCTCGATCACGAACCGGGTCAGCGTTCCGGGCAGGAACGTCAGGTCGTCCCAGTTGGGGATCTTCTTGAACAGCGAAAAGCCCCGCATCCGGTAGCGGCCGAGCTCGCTCTTGATGTGGATGTCGTCGATGACCTGCGGCGTGAAAATGGAGCTGTGGCCGATCACGTGCGTGTTGCGGCTGAGCTTCTTCTTCGTCGCCGGAACCGGGGCCGGAGCCTTGGTTTCCTTCGCCATGGGATTCTCGCTTCCTGGTCGCAGTAAATGAGGGTGAGTACGGCTTCGACGCCTTACAGGATCAGCTTCTTCTCGGCCGGCTCGAGGTTGTCGTAGTTCCACAGCTGCCGGCCGGCCACGATCTTCTGCAGCTTCCTGACGCCGTTGGGCGCCGCCAGCCCGTACAGCTTGAGCTTGCGTTCGAGCCAATCGGCCTCGACGTCGGTGATCTCACCCGGCACGGCGTCCACGCCCAGGCCGGCGATGCTGCCGCCGACGTAGATCGTGCCGTCGTACATCGAGTCGCCCAGGTTCTTGCCGGCGTCGCCCAGGATCACCATGCGTCCGCGCTGCATCATGAATCCGCAGAAGGCGCCGGCGCGCCCGCCGATCAGGATGGTGCCGCCCTTCATGTCGATGCCGACGCGCGCCCCGACGTCGCCCTTGCAGACGAGGTCGCCGCCGCGCATGGCGGCGCCGAAGGTCGAGCCGGCGTTTTTCTCGATGACGACGGTGCCGGCCATCATGTTCTCGGCGCACGACCAGCCCACGCGGCCGGTGATCCGGATGTTCGGTCCGTCGATCAGGCCGCAGCCGAAGTAGCCCAGGCTCCCCTGGATCTCGAGGTTCAACCGGTTCAGGATGCCCACCGCGATGCCGTGCTTGGCGCCCGGATTCTTCAGCACGATCGTGCCGTGGCCCTGGCCCATCAGCTCGCGCAGTTTCAGGTTGATCTGGGTCGGCTCCAGGTCGGCCGCGTCGATTTCGGCGCGCCTGGCGAAGTCGACCTCGAACGCGTGCGGATAGGTGAACCGCGCCTCCTCCTCCGGCCGGAAGAAGCGCTGCTGGGTGCGTCCGGCCAACTGCTCGGTGTGCATCCCGGAATCGGAGGCTTTGGTCATCAGTGCCATGGTGGTTGCCCGTCCGCGGTTGGTTTCAGCTCTGCCAGACGCGCACGTCGCCCTCGTAGGGGTCGAACGTGTCGATCTCGTGCGGGAAGATGCTGCGGATGGCCACTTCCTCGGAGGCCAGCGCTATGAAGCGGTCGCTTTCGTACAGCACCATCGGCTTGGCCGCCATCACGTCCTTGGCCATGCCGAGGCTGTCGGAAGTCGCCACCAGATAGGTGAACACGCCGTCGAGCTCGGCGATCGAGTCGGTCATCGCATCCTTCAACTTGGCGCCCTGCGCCATCCGGTCGGCCAGATACACGGCGATCAGCTCGGAGTCGCAGTTCGACACGAAGCGGTGGCCGCGCCGCTCCAGCGCCCGGCGGCCGTTCCAGTAGTTGGTGAGCTGGCCGTTGTGGACGACGGCAACGTCGGCGAACGGGTAGGCCCAGTACGGGTGGGCCGAGCGGATGTCCACGTCGGACTCGGTCGCCATCCGGGTGTGGCCGAGCGCGTGCGTGCCGACGAAGCCCTTCAGATGGTACTGGCCGGCCACCTGTGCCGCGTCGCCCAGGTCCTTGATCAACTCCAGCCCCAGGCCCATCGACAGGATCTCGGCGCCGTCGACATCCTCGACGTAGTTCGCCAGCCGGCGCCGGTCGCCTTCGAACGCGATCCGGTAGCGGAACGCGTACTCGGTCGCGGCCTCGGCCGCCAGGATCGTGGCGCCCAGCTCGGCCAGCCGCCGGTCGACCTCGTCGCGGCGCTCCTTGACCTGGCGGTGGATGTCGAAGCCCTGCGACATCTCGGCTCCCTCGGCCAGCTTGAAGCGCACGACCAGCTCCTGTCCGTGCGGCTTGCCGTAGAGCGCGTAGCCGGTCGAGTCGGGCCCGCGGTGCTTCATGGACTGCAGCATGGCGGTCATCTCCCGGCCGACGTCGCCGGTTGCGCCGCGATGAATCAGTCCCGCGATTCCACACATGCTGTCTCTCCTTCGCCTCGAAGCGGCCTCAGGGCAGGTAGTCCCAGTACTGCTTCACGTCCCAGTCGGTGACGGTCGCCATGAACTTCTCCCACTCGTCGCGCTTGTAGTGGGTGAAGACCCGGTACATGTCGCCCGGCATCGCGGAACGGACGATTTCGTCCTGCTCGAGCGCCGTGAGCGCTTCGCCGAGCGACATCGGCAGCTTCTTGACCTTCTTGCCGGCCGCCATCGCCGCGTAGATGTTGCGCTCCTCGGGCTCGCCCGGATCGAGCTTGTTCCTGATGCCGTCGTCGAAGGCCCTCAGGATGGCGCCCGCCATCAGGTAGGGATTGACGGTCGAATCGACCGAGCGATACTCGAAGCGGCCCGGCGCCGAGATCCGCAGCGCGCAGGTGCGGTTCTGGTAGCCCCAGTCCGCGTAGACCGGCGCCCAGAAGCCGGTGTCCCACAAGCGGCGGTACGAGTTGACGGTCGAGGAGCCGATCGCCGTGAGCGCGCCCACGTGCTTGATGATGCCGCCGATGCAGTTCAGGCCGATCGGGCCGGGCTTGGCCTCGCCCGGCAGCGGCAGGAAGGTGTTCTCGCCCCCCGTCAGGTAGGTGAAGTTGTCTTCCAGGCCCGGCAGCTCGGTGTGCCCGAGGTTGTTGACGACGCTGCTGCCGCCGCGCCACAGCGACAGGTTGTGGTGGCAGCCGGAAGCCGACACGCCCATGAACGGCTTGGTCATGAAGCAGGCGATCAGGTTGAACTCGCGCGCGACCTGGGCGCAGATCTGGCGGTAGGTCGTCAGCCGGTCGGCGGTGCGCAGGCAGTCGTCGAACATGAAGTTCAGCTCGAGCTGGCCGGGGGCGTCCTCGTGGTCGCCCTGGATCATGTCCAGGCCCATCGCGCGGCTGTACTCGATCGCGCGCATGAACACCGGGCGCAGCGACTCGAACTGGTCGATGTGGTAGCAGTTCGGCTTGGTAAATCCGCTCTCGGGCAGGCCGTCGGGACCCTTCTTCAGCCACATCATTTCCGGCTCGCAGCCGTGGCGCAGGTGCAGGCCGCCGTGTGCCTTCTTGAATTCCTCGTGGAGCCGCCGCAGGTTGCCGCGGCAGTCGGAGGTCAGAAAGCCGCCAGGGCTGTCTTTTTCCTCCCGGTTGCGAAAGCAGGTGCAGAACACGCGCGCGACGCGCTTGTCCCACGGCAGCTGCACGAACGTCTCCGGGTCGGGGATGCCCACCAGCTCGGAGGCTTCCGCGCCATAGCCGATGTAGTTGCGGTGGCGGTCCACGAACAGGTTCGCGGTGGATCCGTAGACCAGCTGGAAGCCGCGCTCCGCAGTGCGTTCCCAGTGATCGGCCGGGATGCCTTTGCCGACGACGCGCCCGGTGACGGAGACGAACTGGTAGTAGATGTACTGGATCCCCAGCCGGTTGATCTCGGTGCGGACCCTTTTTACCAGTTCGTCGCGCCCCTTGGCACCGACGTGCGCTTCAAGATCGGTCATAAACCCCCCCCTCTTTCCAAATCCCTTACAACTGCATTCGATCGTCGGGGCAATCGCCAGGCGCCATCAGCTCCACGGGAAGGGGCTGTTGGAGGTCGGGTGCAGCTTGCCTTGTGCGAAGCGCGAGAAACGGAACGGCTCGAGCAGCTCGCTCGGCTGGCCGCAGATGTCCTCGGCGACCAGCTTGCCCACGCCGATCATCTTGTAGCCGTGGTTGGAATCGGCGATCACGTAGGCGTTCTGGCAGAACCGGTCGAACACCGGAAAATTGTCGGCGGTGAAGCTGCCGATGCCGCCCGAGGGCTCCTTCCGGTACAGAGGCGTCTTGCCCTCGAAGCGCTTCTGACAGTGCGCCAGCGCCGAGCACCACATGTGGGCGAAGTCGTCGCCGACGATGAAGTCCGGCGACTCCGGCCCGTACGGGTCGATCCGAACCTGAGCCGGGTCGGCCTTGACCTTGAACGGCATCGCCCCGCCCTGCACGCCGCCGAAGTGAAAATCCGGCTTGTAGTAGATGCCCCAGAGTCGGTCGGTGATCACCGAATGGTCGACATCCGAGTACAACGTCGCGTCCGTGTCGACGTGGATCACCGGCGGCATCTGGCCGTCGTTGGTGCGCTGCAGCTTCGGATCGACGCCGAGCGTTCCTTCCTGCAGCGACCAGAATGTCCACATCGGCACGTTCTCGTGCACCTTGCCGTCCCGACCCTTGACCGTGATCGCCGCCGGCAGCCCGAGCATGTCCCAGATCTGCTTGACCCAGGGGCCGGCGCCGACCACCACGTAATCGCAGTCGATGTCGCCCTTGTCGGTCACGACCGTCTTCACCGCCCCCGAGGCGTCCTTGACGAAGCCGTTCACCTTCATGCCGGTGACGATCCGCACGCCCTCGCGCTCGGCCTTGGCGGCCAGACCGTAGATCGAGGCGGTGTTGTTGGCGTAGCCGCCCTTTTTCTCGTGCAGCACCGACGTGATGCCCTGCGCCTGCCAGTCGTCGAACAGCCCCTTCATGTAGGTCATCGAGTCCCTGGCCCCCTCGATGAAGACCGACTCGTAGCCGATCTCCTTCTGCTGCTGCGCGATCGAGGCGACCTGCTCGTGCATCACTTCCGGGCTGATCTGCATGTAGCCGACCGGGTGGTAGCTGAACGCTTTCGGGTCGCTTTCCCAGACGGCCACGCTGTGAGCCATCAGCCGGCGCATCGCCGGCTGGAAGTAGTTGTTGCGGATCACGCCGCACGCGATTCCCGAGGCGCCCGAGGCGATGCCGGACTTGTCGACGACGACGATGTCCTTGCCGCTGCCGCGCCCCGACTTGCGCAGCGCCTCGCCCAGGTGCCAGGCGGTGCTCAGACCGTGGATTCCGGCGCCGATGATCAGGTACTTGGTCCGGGTCGGAAACGCCATCGGATCACTCCCTCATGCTGCTCGTTGGGTCTGAGACTGGCGCCGCACCTCCGCTCCGGGGCTTGACGCGGCGGCCAGATAGTGGCACAAGTATCAGCCAATTTCAAACCAATTTTGACCAATTTGGCCAAAGGGACCAAAAATGGCTAGTAGTGGTCAGACCACTTCCACCGCAGCCGACATGCCGGACCCGGTGCGGGGCTCGGCGTGGATCACCGCCCAGCTGCGGCAGGCGATCCTGGACGGACGCTACGCGCACGGCGAGAAGCTGCCGGCCGAGCGGGAGTTCGCCTCGGCGTTCGGCGCTTCGCGGGCGACGGTCCGCTCGGCGCTGATCCGTCTCGAGACCGAGCGGCTGGTCACGCGGCGCCTCGGTGCGGGCACCTTCGTCAACTACGACAGCCGGTGCGACGCCGAGGACGTGGCCGAACTCACCAGCCCGCTCGAGCTGATCGACGTGCGCCTCGGCGTCGAGCCGAACATGGTGCAGCTGGCGGTGCTGAACGCGACCGGCCGCGACATCGACCGCCTGGCCGCCGCGATCGCCCGGATGGAGCGCTCGAGCTGCGACACCGAGAGCTTCACGCTGTGGGACAAGGAATTTCACGAGCTCATTTCGGAGGCGACCCGCAATCCGCTGATGGTGTGGGTCTACCGGCAGATCAACGCGGTGCGCACGCACGGCCAGTGGACCGCGATGAAGGACAAGGTGCTCACAGCCGCCCGCATCGCCGAGTACAACCAGCAGCACGCGGCCCTGTACGAGGCGATCCGGACGCGCGACGTCGAGACGGCTGTGTCGATCATCACCCGTCACCTGCATTACGCGCGCCGCCAGCTGATCGGCGCCAGGTCGGACGGCGGCGAATGAGCGCGGACGCAAAACTGCGCGCCACCGGCGGGTGCCTGTGCGGCGCGGTGCGCTACGAGGTGCGCGGCCCGCTGCGCCCGGTCGTGGCCTGCCACTGCACCCAGTGCCGCCGCATGACCGGGCATTTCCTGGCGGCGACGGCGGCGCGCGAGGGCGACTACACGATAACGCGCGACGCCGCGCTGAAGTGGTATCACGCCTCGAAGGACGCGCGGCGCGGCTTCTGCGCCGACTGCGGCTCGACGCTTTTCTGGCAGGGCAACGGTCGCGATTACATCGCCATCGCAGCGGGCAGCATCGACGGGGCCACCGGCCTGAAGCTGGTGCAGCACATCCATACCGCCGACAAAGGCGACTATTACGAGCTTGACGACGGCGTCGCCGGGTCGGCCCAAGGCCTGCCGCCGATCTGCAGCGAGTGGAGCTAGCGCCAATGGACCGTCCCGCCACGGTCGCTGCGCACCTGGCGGCGCTCGAGGAGTTCTACCAGGGCGAAATCCTGGGGGAGGCGATGTTCGACGCGATGCTCGAATCGGCCCGCGACGAATCCGAGCGCTACAAGATCGGGTTGATGCTGCAGCTGGAGACCGAAACCAAGGCCCGGCTGAGGCCGATTCTGGCGGCGCAGGGCCTGTCGCTGCGGGAGGACGCGCAGATGCGCCCACGCGGAACGCAGTTCGCGCGCGCGCTGGCGCAGGCGCACTGGCATGAAAAAATGCGCGCGCTGGAGCAGTCGGTGAGTGGAACCTGGCTGCCGCGTTACCGCGCGCTCACCGCCGCGCTGCCGCCGTCGCTGCGCGCGGTCGGCGAGAGCATGGTCGCGCACGAGCAGGCGCTGCTGGAGATGGCGCGGCGCGAGCTCGACGGCGAGTCGGAGCAATCGGACCAGCCGGTGCGCGATCTGCTGGCCAATCCGCTGCCGCGTCCACCTGCGGCAACCTAACGGGGCTCGCATGGTTTCGCTCACGCCAGCCCAGATCGAGCAGTTCCAGCGCGACGGCTTTCTGATACTCGAACATTTCCTCAGCGCGCAGGAGGTGCAAAGCGCCCGCTCCCGCTTCGAGCCGCTGTTTCGGGGCGAATTCGAGACGGGCCTTTATCCGGATGAGTGGAACTGGAGCGAGGGACGCGATCCCCCCGATCGGACCCGGCAGATCTGCAATGGGTGGAAGTCCGACCGGACCATCGCCCGCATCGTGCTCAAGGAGGAAATCGGGCGCATTTGCGCGACGCTGGCCGGGTGGGGGGGCGCCCGCATCGGCCAGGACAACGTCCTGTGGAAGCCGCCCGCGGCCAAGGCGCTCGGGTTTCATCAGGACGACAGCTACTGCCACTGGGTCGTTCCAATGGGCTTCACGACTTGCTGGATGGCGCTGGACGACACCAGCGCAGCCGGCGGCACGATCGAGTACGCGCGCGGCTCACATCGCTGGGGCGTGTCCGGCAAGATCCGCCAGTTCCATGCGCCCGACGACTACCGCGAGTCGCTCGAGCTCGCGGCGCGAGCCGCAGGCGCCAGGGTCGATCTGGTGGCGGTCGAGGTGCCGGCCGGCGGCTGCGCGATCCACGCCGGCGCAACCTGGCACGGCTCCGATGCCAACCGCGCGGACACACCGCGCCGTTCGCTGGTCACGCATTGCCTGGCTTCCCCGGCGCGCTTTCATCCGACCGAAGTGAGCTATATCTACAGCCGCTATCGCCGCATCGGAGATGACTCGATGGACGAGAGCTTCTTTCCGATCCTGTGGACGCAGTCGGGCTACCGCACCGCCTGGCTCGAAACGTATCTGTCGGAGGAGCGCTGAAGGCGCGTTACTGCAGGCTGTCGCCACCCGATCGCGATGCGCCGCGATTCAGGGCCCACACGGCCGCTTCCAGCCGGCTTTTCAGGTTCAACTTGCGCAGCAGGTTCTTGATGTGGACCTTGACCGTCGCGTCGGAAATGCCGAGCTGGCGCGCGATCTCCTTGTTGCTGTGTCCGAGCGCCAGGCTGCCCAGGATCTGGTTTTCCCGCTCGGTGAGCTCGGCCTCGTCCTGCGCCGAGGGCGCCGCCGAGGCCCGGGTCAGGATGGCGGCGATCCGGCTTTCCAGCACCACACTGCCGCGCGCCGCCAGTTTGAGACGGGAGCACAGGTCTTCGGGTTCCAGATCCTTCAGCAGATACCCGTCGGCGCCGGCCTGCATCGCGTGCAGCACGTCGCGCTCGTCGTCGGAGACCGTCAGCATGATGCAGCACGTGCGCGGCCTCGCCTTCTTGATGCCCAGCAGGGTCGCGATGCCCGACAGGCCCTTCATGTTCAAATCGATCAACGCGATGTCTGGCTCGACTTCGGTGGCGAGCTCGATGCCGCGCGCCCCGTCGCAGGCCTCGCCGACGAACTCCAGGTCCGGATCCGACTGGATCAGCTGCGCAACGCCGCGCCGGAACAGGGCGTGGTCGTCGATCAGCAGAACGCGGGTGGACATCGGCGCGCGAGCGGACGCAATTTCAACGGTCGCCTCGAGTGGCCGGCTCCGGCGCGATCCGGTCGGGGGCGAACGAGACCGAAACGCGCGTGCCGCCGCCCTCCCTGGGCTCCAGGGCGAGCTCGCCTCCCAGCGAGTTGGCCCGCTCCCGCATGATACTCAATCCATAGTGCTTATCGTCGGTCTGCGACGCCGGAAGTCCCCGACCGTCATCCTCGATGACGACGCGGACCCGGTGGTCCTGGCCGTAGCTGAGGGCGACGTGGACCGTCCTGGCGCCGGCATGCCGGACCGTGTTGGCGATCGCCTCGCGCACGATCTGCAGCACGTGGAACTCCTCGTTGATCCCGAGGCGGCAGCCCGCCAGCTGGTTGTCCAGCGACACCACCAGGTCGTTGCGGTGAGAGAACTCGGCCGCGATGTCCTGCAGCGCGGTGGCGATTCCGCCACGGCCGACTTGCGTGCGGAAGGTGCTGATCAGCTCCCTCACCTCGCGATACGCGCTGTTCAATCCGTCGCGCAGCTCCCGGGCCATCGCGACGGCGCCCGCGGCCGGGGCGCCGGCATCCAGACTCTGCTGCATCCGCGCCACCTGGATCTTCATGTACGCCAGCGACTGGGCCAGCGAATCGTGCAGCTCGCGCGCGATCGCGTTGCGCTCTTCGAGCAGGGCGGCCCGCTGGGCCTCCTGGCTGAGCGTCGCGGTCGACAGCGCCACCCCCAGCAGGCGTGCAAAGCTCTCACTGAACTGCAGGCGCGTGTCGTCCATCACCGCTGCGGCGTCCAGTTCGGCCGCCAGCATGCCCACCGCCAGATCGCCCTTGCGGACCGGGATCAGCAGGCTGCGGGTGGTGCTGCGGTCGCGCGCTGGCAGCAGGCGGGCCGAAACGTCGGCGCCGACCGGCTCGGCCGTCGTTTCCTGCAGGATATCCGGCGCCGCTCGCGTGGACAGGATCTCGGGCGCCGCCAGGGCCGCACGCACCGGCTGGGTCAGTCGCAATCCGACCGTTCGCGCCTGCAGCGTCTGCTCCAGGATACCCAGCGCGCTGAGCACGTGCAGTTCGGAAATATCACTTTCGCCGAGCAGCTTGGCCGTCCGGCTCAGGTTTTCCAGCGCCACCGTCTTTGCCTTCAGCAGCTCGCTGCTGGCGTGCCGCAGCCAGCGGCCCTCGGCTTCGAACCCGGCCTGGCGGGCGGCCAGGTCGCGCAGGCTGGCCACCAGCCGCTCGACCTCGTCGCCGCGGCGCTCGCCGATCAGCGGCGCCAGTCGCGTCAACGCCTCGTCGGCGCGGCGAATCAGCGCCTCGCGCGCGCCCGACACCAGCAGCAGCGCTCCGGCCAGCGCCAGCACCAGGCAGCCGCCCTGCAGCAGCAACAGGACCGGCTGGCGCTCGCGCCAGGTCTTCAGCAGCGCCTGCGCGGTCGAACAGACCGGGTCGGCCGCCTGTCCTTGCAGCGCGCAGGCCCGCTCGATCGCGGCCAGACCGTCGCCGAAGAAGTTCTGCAGCACCACCATGCCCCAGAACATCAAGGTACAGGCCAGCGCCATGCCGACCGCCAGGGCGAGCACGCGGGCGAAAAGCGGGTAACGTTTCAGACGCTTCGGCCCCGACACGGAAGCTCCCGATGACGCTGTACCTGATTTCAGCATGGGCGCTGGTGTTGCTCTATTCCGCGGTGATCGGGGCGTGGACCGGGGGCCTGGTGGCACCGGCGCTCGGCGCCGGCGCGTTGGTGCTGGGCGCCATTGTCCTTCAGGCGGCCAGTCTCGGCGGGGTCGGGCGCCGGTCTCGGGGCGAGGGCGCAGGCGGTTCGGGTACCACGGTCCTCGGGTGGTGTGAAGCCGTGTCCGCGCCCGCTGCGGTGGTGGCGGCGGGCGTGGTTCAGGATGCCAATCGGGCCTTTCTGGCGCTGCTGGACTTCGGAGGACGCCGCGACGAGGTCATCGGCCTGCCGATATTCAACCTGGCCCATCCACTCGACCAGGGCCGGCTCGCCGCGATGCTGGCCGCCGGAGTGGGGCAGGACCCGGCAGCGGCACCCGCGCTGCTGCGGATGGTCAAGGCCGACGGCAGTTCGGTGAAGGTGCATGCCTGCGCCGCCCCGGTGGACGGGGCGCCCGGCGCCTCGCTGCTGCAGCTCGGTCTGGACGCGCTGCCGCCGGTGCCCGCAAGCGGCGCCGACATTTCCAGCGTCGTACTTCAGCAACTCGACCTGGTGGTGGTCTCGGTCGACTCCGGCGGCCAGATGACATACGCCAATCGGGCCTGGGAGCGCCTGGCGGGCGATCCGAAGATCGATGCGCGCGGGCGCGCGTTCCGGGCCTACCTGCACCCCGAGGATCGCGCTGCGGTCGAATCGGATTTCGTGCGGCTGATCAACGGCCGGCGCGACCAGCTGGTGCGGCCGGCGCGCCTGGTCTCGGCCGACGGCAGCGTGCACTGGATGGACTTGCGGGCCCATCCGTGCGTGCTCGGCGACGGCGAGGTGATCGGCGTGCTGGCGACCCTGCAGGAAATTGCGCCGCGCCGCGAGGAGTCGGCCGCGGCCGCCCGCCCGCTTCCGACGACCTTGCTGGCGAACTTCCCGGGCATGGTGTACCGGGCCCGCAACGACGCCGACTGGACGATGGATTTCGTCAGCGACGGCAGCCTGGAGCTGACCGGTTTCGAGCCCTTCGAGCTGGTGAAGAACGCCCGCACCTCCTACGCGCAGCTTATCCATCCGGACGACCGCGAGTTCGTCCGGCATCAGGTCGAATCGAACCTGGCGCTGCGCAAGCCGTTCCGGATGACGTACCGGATCGTCGATGCGCAAGGTAAGGAGTGCTGGGTGTGGGAGCAGGGCTGTGGGGTGTTTTCCTCCACCGGGGAGGTGCTTGCCCTGGAAGGCTTCATCACCGACGTACGAATGCGCGCCGGCGCGGACCAGCAGGCGCTGCAACGCCTGGGCATCCAGCCGGGCATCGAGCCGGCCGATGAGCCGCACCTGCGGCAGGCCTTGTCGTACCTTCTGCATCATTCCGGCGCTGCCCGCTATGCCTGCGCCCTGTTCTGGATCGACATCGACGATTACGAGCCGGCGCGCGAGCAGCTGGGGACACACGGCGCCGATCAGGCGATCGCTCTGCTGGCCGAAAGGATCAACGGCCTGCAGGCGCCCGGCACGACCGTGGCGTGGCTCGGTTGCGGGCAGTTCGCGCTGCTGCTGACCGATTTTCGGCTGGGCGGCGCCCAGCGGGCGGTGCCCGAGGACACCGAGATCATGCCGGCCTGTTCGAGCATCGCCGTCGCGCTGGCCCGTGCGGTCGCCTCGCCGCTGCCGCTCGAAGGCGCGCAATGGTCACCGACGGCCAGCATCGGGGTCGCCATCAGCAACGCGCGCTATGAATCGGCCGACATGATGATGGCGGCCGCGCGCAAGGCGGCGCTGGAAGCGCGCCAGCGGCTCGGCCCCGGGCACTGCGAATTCGCCGACGAGTAAGACGTGGCGCGCTGCCGCGTGGGCATTCCCCGCTTGCGTCCGACGGCTCGTCCATCCATCGTATTCGGCCCCCGATTGCGGGCGCAGCGTTGCGCGGCATCACGCGCTTTCGCTTCGGCGCGCGCCGATTCTGGGTCGCGTGCGGGGGTCGGAACAATGCTCACGATGAGTTAACACCAAGTGGGTAACGGTGCGACGCAGCAAAATCGCTCGGCGCCTCTGGGCCGATGCGGGCGGCTAACACTTTGGTGGTAATCAATCGTGAGCATTGTTCCGCGCGCGAACGCGTCTCGATAATGGCCCCAAACGAACAATGGCAGGTCAGGCTTTCACCATCGACGAGGGCGATTCGACATGGCACGGGATCCTAAGTACGACGTTCTGTTCCAACCGATCAAGATCGGCCCCAAGACGCTGCGCAACCGCTTCTATCAGGTTCCACACTGCATCGGCGCCGGCTCCGACAAGCCGGGTTTCCAGGCGGCGCATCGTTCGTTGAAGGCCGAGGGCGGCTGGGCCGGCATCAATACCGAGTACTGCTCGATCCATCCGGAGTCGGACGACACGCACCGGCTGTCGGCCCGCATCTGGGATGAGGGCGACGTGCGCAATCTGCGGGCGATGACCGAGCACATCCACAAGTACGGATCGCTGGCGGGAGTGGAGATGTGGTACGGCGGCTCGCACGCGCCCTGCATGGAGTCGCGCGCGACTCCGCGTGGTCCGAGTCAGTACGCCTCGGAGTTCGAGACGCTGACGTATTGCAAGGAGATGGACCTGGCCGAGATCGCGATGGTCCAGCAGTATTACGTGGACGCGGCGCTGCGGTCGCGCGACGCCGGCTTCGACATCGTCTACGTGTACGGCGCGCATTCCTACCTGCCGCTGCAGTTTCTCTCGCCCTACTACAACAAGCGCACCGACCCGTACGGCGGGCCGCTGGAAAACCGCGCCCGCTTCTGGCTGGAGACGCTGGAGAAGGTGCGGCGGGCGGTCGGCCACGACTGCGCGATCGCCACGCGCTTCGCGGTCGACACCCTGTACGGGCCGAGCCAGCTCGAAGTCGAGGTCGACGGCATGAAGTTCGTCGAGATGGCCGACCCGCTGGTCGACTTGTGGGATGTCGACGTCGGCGACATTGCCGAGTGGGGCGAGGACGCCGGGCCGTCGCGCTTCTATCAGCAGGGACACCAGGTCCCGTGGACCAAGTTCATCAAGCAGGTCGCGAAAAAGCCGGTGCTCGGCGTGGGGCGCTTCACCGATCCGGAAAAGATGACCGAAATCGTGACCAAGGGGATCGCCGACATCATCGGGGCTGCCCGTCCGTCGATCTCGGATCCCTTCCTGCCGAAGAAGATCGAGGAGGGCCGCATCGACGACGTGCGCGTGTGCATCGGCTGCAACGTGTGCATTTCGCGCTGGGAAATCGGCGGACCGCCGATGATCTGCACCCAGAACGCCACCGCCGGCGAGGAGTACCGCCGGGGCTGGCACCCGGAACGCTTTCCGAAGAAGGGCTCGGACGACTCGATCCTGGTGATCGGCGCCGGCCCGTCGGGCGGCGAATGCGCGCGCGTGCTGCTGGAGCGCGGCTACACGGTGCATTTGTACGACCAGGCCGAGAAGATCGGCGGCCACATGAACAGCGTGATGACGCTGCCGGGTCTGGGCGAGTGGGGCTACCACCGCGACTATCGCGAGCTGCAGATCGCCAAGCTGGTCAAGAGGAACAAACAGTCGCAGGTGATGCTGGGGCAGAAGCCGATCACCGCCGAGCAGGCGCTCAAGTACGGCGCCGACAAGATCGTCGTTGCAACCGGCTCGTCCTGGAATACCGACGGCACCAACTGCCTGAGCCACGAGGCGATTCCGGGGGCGGACGCTTCCAGGCCGGATCAGTTCACGCCGGAGCAGGTCCTGTCCGGCAAGAAGAAAATCGGCCAGCGCGTCGTGATCCTGAACGCGGACACCTACTTCATGGCGCCGAGCCTGGCGGAGAAGCTGGCGCTGGCGGGGCATCAGGTCACGATCGTCACCGGGGTGCACCTGGCCAACTACATGCACTTCACGCTCGAGTATCCGAACATGATGCGGCGGCTGCACGAACTGCACGTAAAGGAGGAGCACAACACGTTCTGCTCGCGCATCGAGAAGGGCCGTCTGGAGGTGTACAACATCTGGGGCGAGGGGTCCAAGCGCAGCTACCGCGGCCCGGGCCAGCCGCCGCGCGAGCCGAACAAGACCCAGCGCTGGGTCGAGTTCGACTCGCTGGTGCTGGTGACCGGCCGGCATTCGGACGACCGCCTGTATCGCGACCTGAAGGCGCGCGAGGGCGAATGGGCCGCCGACGGCGTGAAGGCCGTCTACCTGATCGGCGACGCCGAAGCGCCCCGGCTGATCGCGGACGCCACGTTCACCGGGCACCGGCTGGCGCGCGAGATCGAGGAGCCGGGCGCACAGTATCCGAAGCCGTACCGGCGCGAGGTCGCGGTATGGGGCGCGCCTCACATGCCAGGCGGCGCGATCGAGATCGTCTATCAGGCTTGACCACCCGCAGCGCCCGCAGTGAACGAAGCGAACCCCGGATCCGCAACACTTGCGCCGGAGCAGATCACCCGGGTGCTTTTCGAGGGATTCGCGCCGGCTGCGGTCGCCCTGTTCTACGCGATCGCGTGGGCCGCGATCGCGGCCTTCGCCTGGGGCTGCTATGTTCAGGTGCGCAAGTACCGCCGCGGCCAGCCCGACCCGGCGTCGCTCGACCACCTGGGCCGGCGCCTGCTGCGGATGGCCGCGACGGTGCTGTCGCACCGTACGGTGGCACGTCGCGACGCGACCGCCGGAGGCGCACATCGGCTGATCTTCTACGGCTTCGCGCTGCTGTTCCTGGGAACCTCGATCATCACGCTGCAGGTCGACGTCTCCGAGCCGCTGCTTGGCTTCAAGTTCTGGTACGGCGACTTTTACCTGGTGTTTTCGCTGGTGCTGGATCTGGCCGGGGTCGCGCTGATCGCGGGCCTGATCGTGATGATGGTCCGGCGCGGCTGGATCCGGCCGCCCAGGCTCGATTACGCCCGGCCCGACCGTCAGCCGGGCGACCCGGATTACGACCGCAGCGGGTACCGGCGCGAGGACTGGGCGTTTCTGTGGACTCTGATCACGATCGGGGTCACCGGCTACCTGCTCGAGGCGGCCCGCCTGGTCTGGCTGCAGGACCGCCCCGGCGTCTGGTCGACCCGCCTGTGGTCGCCGGTCGGAGCCGTGGTGGCCGAGGCGATGCGGGGCGGCGGGCTGTCGGGCGCCGCGGCCGGGTCGCTGCGCGATGCCCTCTGGTGGTTCCATGGGATCCTGGCGCTCGCGTTCGTCGCGCTGGTGCCACGCACCAAGGTCAAGCACATATTCACCGCGATGGGATCCCTCGCGGTTCGCGATCCGCTCGCCGCACAGCGCCTGCCCAAGCTTGCCCCGCAGGCGGCCCAGGTCGGATACGCGCGCATCACCGACCTCACCTGGAAGCACCTGCTCAACCTGGACGCCTGCACGAAATGCGGCCGTTGCCACGAGGCCTGCCCGGCACGTGCCGCCGGCGCGCCGCTGTCGCCGCGGGATCTGATCCTGTCGCTCCGGGAACATTCGAACCGCTCACTGGAGCGCAATCTGATTGCCGGAGATGCGGACCTGGGTATTCACGGCGGCCAGACCGGCCAGGTTTCGCAGGAGACGCTGTGGTCGTGTCGGACTTGCATGGCGTGTGTAGAGATCTGCCCGGTTGCGGTCGAGCATGTGCCGGTCATCGTCCAGATGAGGCGAAAGCTCGTCGAGGCCGGTGAGATGGATCCTTTGCTGCAGAAGACCTTGCAGACCATCCACAAGTCCGGCAACTCCTTCGGCGAATCCAGGCGCAAGCGGGGCGCGTGGACCAAAGCGCTGCCGTTCCCGGTCAAGGATGCCCGCAAGGAACCGGTCGAGGTGCTCTGGTTCGTCGGCGACTACGCGTCGTTCGATCCGCGCAACCAGAAGGTCTCGCAGGCGTTTGCGCGGCTGCTGCAGGGCGCCGGGGTCGACTTCGGCATCCTGTACGACGCTGAGAGCAACGCCGGCAACGATGTGCGGCGCGTCGGCGAGGAGGGGCTGTACGAGCACCTGGCCGAGTCGAACATCGCGGCCCTCGCGTCCGCCCGTTTCGGGCGCATCGTAACCACCGATCCGCACTCGCTGAACACGATCCGCAACGAATATCCCCAGTTCGGCGGAGCCTGGCAGATCGTCCATTACACGACGCTGCTGCTGGAGCTGGTGCGGCAGGGACGGATTCGAATCGAGCCGCGGCTGGCCTCGCGCGCAACCTACCATGACCCGTGCCACCTGGGGCGCTTCAACAAGGAATACGACGCCCCGCGCGAGCTGCTGCGCGCCACCGGGTGCGAGCTGATCGAGATGCCGCGCAGCCGCGACAACTCGTTCTGCTGCGGCGCCGGCGGCGGTCGCATCTGGATGCCCGACCCGGTCGGCAAGGAAAAGCCGGCTCAGATACGAATTCGCGAGGCTGCCCGGATCGAGGCCCTGGAGCTGTTCGTGGTGGCCTGTCCCAAGGATCTGACGATGTTCGAGGATGCGGTCAAGACGACCGGCAACGAGGGGCGCATCGCGGTGCGGGAGCTGCTCGAGCTGCTCGAGCCGTGCGTGACGTGTGACTTGGCGCGGCCCGAGGATGCCATCGCATGACCAAACTGCTGGTTCCGGTCAAGCGCGTGGCAGCCGTGGAAGAGGACTTTCGAATCCGCGACGACGGTCGCGACGTCGATCCGGATGACCTCAATTACGACCTGAACGAGTGGGACGGCTTTTCGCTCGAACAGGCGGTCCTGATCAAGGAAGCCGCATCGGCCGAGGTCCAGGTGGTGGTGGCCACGGTCGGGCCGCAGGAGTGCGACGAGGTGCTGCGCGCCTGTCTGGCCAGGGGCGCAGACCGCGCGCTGCGGGTCTGGGACGATGCCATGGTCGGGTCCGACCCGATCGCGATCGCCCGTGTCCTGGCCGCTGTGGCCCGACGCGAGAAGCCCGATCTGGTGCTGGCCGGGGCGCAGTCCTCCGACCACGGGCACGCGACGACCGGGATCGCGCTGGCGGCCCTGCTCGACTGGCCGCACGTGGCGGTAGTCACCGCCCTGAAGTACGGGGCCGGCGATGCGCGGGCCACGGCCACGCGCGAGCTCGAGGCCGGCATGCTGCAGGAGGTCGAAACCACCTGCCCGGCGGTGCTGACGATCCAGCTCGGCATCAACAAGCCGCGTTATGCGTCGCTGCGCGCGATCAAGCAGGCCGCGGCCCGGCCGATCGAGGTGCTCGGCCTGGCCGAGCTCGAACTGCCGGGCGCGCAGGTCGGCGAGGCCGGATCGGCCTCGCGCGTGCGCCGGATGGCAATCCCGGAGAAGGGCCGGGCCCGGATGATCGAGGGCAGCGCGCAGCAGAAGGCTGCGCGCCTGGCTCAGATCATCCGCGAATACAAGGCCGCATGACGATAAGCGGAATTCTGATCCTGGCCGAGCACCGCAGCGGTGAGTTGCGGCCCGTGACCCACGAGCTGATTGCGGCCGCTCAACTGGTGCGCGCCGAAATCGGCGAGCGGGTGACAGTGGTGGCGGTCGGATCGCAGGCGGACCGCCTGGTGCCGGCGTTGAGCGTCGAGGGCGTCGACGAGATCCTGACGATCGGATCGGCGCAGCCGGAATTCGACGCCGATGCGGCCGAGGCGGCGCTGGCGGCCGCCGTATCCGACCGGGAGCCGGCGCTGGTGCTGCTCGGACACGGCGTCGATTCGATGGGCTTTGCCGCCGCGTTCGCGGCCCGCCACGGCACCGGGTTTGCAACCGACGTGTTCAAGCTCGGCTTCGACGGCGGCCAGCTGGTCGCCACCCGCGGGGGCTACGGCCAGAAACTCAGCGTGGAGCTGGATTTCCCGGGCAAGCGGACCGTGGTGCTGTGCCTGCGCACCGGAACCTTCAAGGCGGACCCGAAGCCGGCCACGGTGCCCGTGCGCAGCCTGACGCCGGTTGCGCCCGCGCCGCGGGCGCGCTTCGGCGCGTTCATCCCGCCGCCGGCAACGGACGACGTGGACGTCGCGTCGGTCGATTTCATCCTGTCGGTCGGGCGCGGAGTCGGCGAGGAGGACCGCATCGCCCAGTTCCGCGAGCTGGCCGCACAGCTGGGGGCGACGCTCGGATGCTCCCGGCCGATTGCCGACTCGGGATGGCTGCCCAAGTCGCGCCAGGTCGGTCAGTCCGGCAAAACGGCGGTCAACTGCAAGCTGTACATCGCGATGGGCATCTCGGGCGCGATCCAGCACCTGGCCGGCATGAAGCACGTCGAGACCGTGGTCGCCGTCAACACCGATTCGAACGCCTCGATCTTCAGCGTGGCCAAGTACGGGATCGTCGGCGACATGTTCGAAATCGCCGAAGAGTTGAGGAAGCAGCTCGAGTGAATGGCCCGAAACTTGCATTCATTTGCGGTCGCGCACTGTTCGTGGGCAAACGAGCCCGTCCCGCGCGGGCGCGCCGTCCGGATCGGGAGTTGAGCGGGTTTGACGATGCAGGACACCGGAGCACTCAATACCTCGGTTGCAGCTGCCGCTCAGCCCGCACAGGCCGCGACGCTGCAGCGCAAGATCGACTGGACCGGCGCCTTCTGGGTCGCCAGCGGCGTGCCGGCGCTCGTGCTGTTCTCGGTTGGAGCGGTTGCGGCCACGGTCGGCCGCCCGTCCTGGCTGGTCTGGATGATCTCGATCGGTTTCGGGTTCATCCAGGCCTTCACCTACGCCGAAATCGCGGGGCTGTTTCCGCACAAGTCGGGCGGCGCATCGGTGTACGGGGCGATCGCGTGGGTCCGGTACGGCAAATTCATCGCGCCGGTTTCGGTCTGGTGCAACTGGCTGGCCTGGTCCCCCGTGCTGGCGATCGGGTCGGGCCTGGCGGGGGGCTACGTATTGAGCGTGTGCTTCGCCCCCGATGCGGCGATCAACACCTGGCACATCACGCTGGTCGACCTGGGCGGGGTCAAGCCGGGCCTGTTCCTGCGCGTCGACGCGACCTTCGTGATCGGCGCGATCCTGATGCTGTCGGCCTTCGCGGTCCAGCATGGCGGCATCCTGCGGTCGGCGCGAGTCACCCTGATTCTGGGCGTCGCGTCGCTGATCCCGCTCGGTCTGATCGCGATCGTGCCGCTGCTCACCGGCGATATGGCGCGATTGCATTTCTTCCCGATCGTTCCTCTGGCGCACGACGCCCAGGCGCGCGTGATCGACGGGCACTGGGACGCGGCCGGATGGACGCTGATGGCGGGGGGCCTGTTCATCGCGGCCTGGTCGACCTACGCCTTCGAGACGTCGGTGTGCTACACGCGCGAGTTCAAGGATCCCCACCGCGACACCTTCAAGGCGATCTTCTATTCCGGGCTGCTGTGCATCGCGATCTTCACGCTCGTGCCGCTGGCGTTCCAGGGGCATCTGGGTCTGGGCGAACTGGTCAAGCCCGCCGTGCTGGCGGGCGACGGCCAGGTGCTCAGTGCGCCGGTCTACGACGGCATGCTGTCGCCGTCGATCTACAGCGGCATGGGGGTCGGAGCGGTGATGGCGCAGATGGTGGGCGGCGGCGCGCTGCTGGAGCGGATCATCGTGGTGATGCTGATCCTGGCGGTCGTGCTCGCGATCATGACCGCGATGGCGGGTTCCTCCCGCACGCTGTACCAGGCGTCGGTGGACGGCTGGCTGCCGCGCTACCTGTCGCACGTGAACGTGCACGGCGCTCCGACCCGCGCGATGTGGACCGATTTGACGTTCAACATGATGACGCTGTTGATGTCGGATTACGTGTTCGTGCTGGCCGCCTCGAACGTGGCCTACCTGCTGTTCAACTTTCTGAACCTGAATGCCGGCTGGATTCACCGGATGGACCGCGGCGAGTGGAAGCGTCCGTTCCGCGCTCCGACCTGGATCCTCGCGACCGGCACGATGCTCGGCTTCGTGAACCTGGCGCTGATGGGTCTCGGCGCCGACGTGTACGGCGCCGGCACACTGAAGACGGGTTTGATTTGCGCTTCGCTGATCGTTCCGGTATTCCTGTTCCGGCACTACATCCAGGACCGGGGGGTGTTTCCGAAGACGATGAGCGAGGATCTCGAGTTGGGCGACGACCGGGCGCTCGTCAAGCGCGCCGGGATTCTGCCGTATCTGGTCTTGGCCGCCGGAGTGAGTGTCGTGTGGTTTTCTCACCGCCTGGCGGCAAATTGAGTCGGGCGCGGTCGCTCGACAGTTTTTCGTTGAAGGATTCTGGAACGGAGGGCAGAGGATGAAGAGGCTAGCGAGTTTGACGTGGTGTGTAGCGGCCGCGCTGATCTCGGCGCGCGCATTGGCGGTCACGCCGGCGGAGGCCGAAAAGCTCGGCAAGGAGTTGACGGCGTTCGGAGCCGAGAAGGCCGGCAACGCGGACGGCACGATTCCCGCGTTCGAGGGCGGCGACACGCCGCTGCCCGGCTGGGAATGGGGCAAGAACCGCAAGGATTACTGGAAGTTCAAGGACGAAAAACCGCTGTTCTCGATCGACGCCTCCAACGTCGACAAGTACGCGGCCCACCTGACCGACAGTCAGATCACTGCGCTCAAGACGGTCAAGGGCTACCGGATGGATGTCTATCCGACCCACCGCACCTGCAACATCACTCCGACCTGGGCTGAGCGCAGCAAGGCCAACGCGGTGGAGGCCAAGATCGGCGCCGACGGCTGGTCGCTGGAGCACGCCAAGACCGCCGGCGTGCCTTTCCCGATCCCGAAGTCCGGCATCGAGGCGATGTACAACGTCAAGATGCGGCCGGCCGGCATCGCGGTGGTCTACAACGACGGCACCAGCATCATCAGCCCGCGCCCGGGCACCAGCGAGTTCACCTGGTACCAGTGGTACCTGGTGCAGTACTGGCCCGACAAGCGCGCCGACATCGGCAACGTCGAATCCCAAGGCGATGTCGACTTCTTCGTCTATTACAACTATTCGAAGCCCGCCGCTCTGGCCGGCCAGGGTTTCGTCGGCACGATCCCGATGAACAAGGATCCGGAGCAGTACTACTACTTCCCGGGCCAGCGCCGGGTGCGCCGCCTGCCGACTTACGTGTTCGACACGCCGCTGATCGGCTTCGAGAACCAGTACCTGGTCGACGAGCAAGGCGGCATCTGGATGACGCTCGATCGATACGACTATAAGTTGGTCGGCAAGAAGGAGGTGTACGTCGGCTCCAACGTCTTCGGCATGTGGGATTACAAGGCCGACCCCAAGGTCGTGTTCGACAAGACCTATATCAACCCGGCCTACCGGCGCTACGAGCTCAAGCGGGTCTGGGTGGTCGACGCGCACCTGAAGCCCGGGTTCCGCCACCTGGCGCCGCACCGCACCTATTACCTGGACGAGGACAGCTGGAACATGGTCGCGCTGACCGACTACGACAAAGACGACAAGGTCTGGAAGGACGTCTCGCAGTTCCAGATCCCGGCCTGGGAGGTCGGCGGTCTGTGCGTCGCCCTGAGCACCAGCATGTGGGACCTGCAGGGCGGCCGTTACGTGACGGACTGGATGTCGATCGGCGGCGGCAAGGATATCAAGTGGATCAAGGAGAGCGATCCCGAGGCCAAGGAAGCCTGGATGAAGTCCGACTTCTACACGCCGGAAACGCTGCGCTCGCTGTCCGAGCGCTGAGCGGAAAGGAGACGAACAGGCGCTCCGCGGAGGCGCTGCCGTAAAGGAAACAGCGTTGCAGCGGCCCCGCGGGCCGCTGCAACCGAAAAAGGAAGAGGGGGAAACATGCGAGCAAAGCGAAGCAAAGCAGCTTATCTGCGGTCCTGCCTGGTGCCGGCTGCAGTGGTCTCGGTGCTGTCGTCGCCGGCGTATTCATTCGATTTCACGATGGCCGACGGGGATGTCAAAGCCAGCCTGATCAATCTGATAACGGGCGGCTTCGGCCAGCGCCTGCGCGACCAGAAACCCGACCTGGTGGCGGCGCCTGGCACGAACGGGTTTTTGACGGGCTTTCAGGACGCCCATCTCGGGGACCTGAACTACGACAAGGGCGATCTTTTCGCCGCGTACGTTAAGGGCAGCAATGAGCTGCTGTTGATCTTCCCCGAAAAATTCAAGTTCTTCGCGCGCGACTCCTGGCTGTTCGACAACGTGGCGGGCAACACCAAATTCGTCCCGCTGTCGAGCGCGGCCTACACCCAGGCCGCCCACAACCTGTATCTGTACGACCTGTGGGGCAGCAAGGACTTCGAGCTGTTCGGACGCTCCTCGCGGGTGCGAGTCGGGCGGCAGACCATCAACTGGGGCGAGAGCCTGTTCGTCGCAGGCGGCGTCAATGCCACCGCAGCCATCGACTCTTACCGCCTGACCTATCCTGGGGTGCCGCTCAAGGAGGTGGTGCTGCCGGCCGAGATGATCAGCTGGGCCGTGTCGCCGGCCAAGGGCGTGAACGTCGAGAGTTACTACCAGTTCCGCTGGAATCCGAACCGGCTGGTGCCGGTGGGGACCTTCTTCAGCACCAGCGACTACCTGGGTTTCGGCAAGGGGACGAACTGGTTCTCCTTCTACGACCCGCGTTACGCCGCGGTCAACGGCGGAGTCAAGGTATTCAACAACTCGACCCTGAATTTCGGCACGAACACCGGGATGACGGTGGGCCCCACCATCAACAACCCGGTGCAGGCACTGGCAGCGGCCGAGCAGAACAACTACGTGTTCTGCGCGGTGGCGCAAATCGCGTCCGACGGCACCTGCCCGATCAACTACGGCGCGCCGTACGTCGCCGGCGACAAGACACCGCCGGTGGGCAAGCAGGGAGGCATTTCAGTGCACTACAAGCCCGAGGGGAGCGCGATCGACTTCGGCGCCTACTACGAACACTTCCACGAGAAGCAGCCGTATCTGCAATACGTTCCCAGCGCGGTTGGCGAGCTGGGTTACGGCCAGCAGGTGGTCTATCCGGCCAATCATTCCCTGTTCGGCCTCAGCATGAACGTTCTGGCCGGCCAGTGGGCGATCGGCAGCGAGCTGTCGTACCGCCCGAAGGATCCGATCCTGGTCGATCCGTTCTCCTGCGTGGACCTCAATCCGGCCTTTGCCGGAGGGGCCAACTGCCACGGCAACTGGGCGACCTACCGGGACGCGCACAAGTTCCAGTGGAACACGACCTGGTGGCGGGCGGTCAACCCGAGCGACACCGACTGGTACGCCTGGCTGGTGCGCCACGCCGGCGCCCAGGCGTCCAACATCCAGGGCGAATTCGCTTTGATCGACTATCCGGGCGTGTCGCATCACTCGTACCAGGGAGTGGGCCTGCTGACCGACCTGAGCTACGACGTCACGCAGCCGGCGGCCCACGGCATCGACAAGAACGCCCTGCACTTCGGCACGTCCAAGTCGTTCGGGATCGTGCAGTACCTGGACATGACGTGGGACAGCACCCTGATCCCCGGCTGGCAGGTGATCCCGAACGTCACCTGGTCACTCGGCGTCGCCGGGGACACGCCGAACGAGAACTACACGTGGTTCCAGGGGTTCCTCTCGACGACCTACGCGCTGACGCTCACCCAGAACCTGCAGCACTGGTCGAGCAGCATCCTGTACGTCACCTACCGGGGGGGCCAGCCCTCGATATTGCGCAACTTCTATGCCGATCGCGACTGGTGGGGTGCCTCGCTGACCTACACGTTCTGATGTGAAGCAGCCGCCGGGGCGGGCATATTTGCTCGCATCGCCCGCCCCGATTTTCGATGCCGGCCATGGTTGAGCGACAAGACTGAGATCGATGGACCCGCAAACGCCCCCCAAGACCCTGGCACGCGCACTGGCGGCGCTCGAACGGTTCGCGTTCGGCCAGCGCGTACTCGTGCTCGCGGTGCTGGGCGCCTTCACGCTGGTGATGGGTTTTTTTGCGCTGAAGCTGCGGATGGAGGCCGGCTTCGAGAAGCAGATGCCGATCGGGCACGAGTACATCAAGACCTTCCAGCAGTACCGCAATCAGCTGTTCGGCGCCAACCGGCTGACCTTCGCGGTGCGGTCGATCGACGGCAAGATCTGGACCAAGGAAGGCCTGACGCGCCTGTACGACGTGACGCAGGCCGTCATGTCGATGCCGAACGTCGACCGCCTCGGCGTGCAGTCGCTGTGGACCTCCAATTCCTGGGTCATGGAGATCACGCCCGAGGGCTTTCGCAACGAGCAGCTGATCCCCAACACCGTGGAGCCGGGTGCGCTGACGCCCGAGCGGATCGAGAAGATCAAGCAAACGACGACGCGCGGTGGCTTCGATGGCGTGCTGGTCGGGCGCGACCAGAGCAGTGCGCTGATCACCGTGGAGCTCAACGAGTACGACAGAAACGGCGTCAAGCTCGACTACATCGCCTACAACCGCCTGCTGAACGAGCGCATCCGCGCCAAGTTCGAGGATGCCCACTTCCGCATCGAGATCATAGGATTTGCCAAGCAGATCGGCGAGATCGCCGACGGGGCGCAGGCGGTGCTGGTGTTCTGCGGCGTGGCGCTGCTGCTGGTGGCGGCGGCGGTGTACTGGTACTGCCGCTCGCTGCGCTTCACCTTCTTGCCGATTGCCTGCTCACTGACCTCGCTGGTGTGGCAGTTCGGCACGCTGCACCTTCTGGGCTTCGGCCTGGATCCGCTGGCGATCCTGGTGCCCTTCCTGGTGTTCTCGATCGGCGTGTCGCACGGCGTACAGCAGATCAATTTCATCGTACGCGAGATCGCGCACGGCAAGAGCACCTTCGATGCCGCACGCGCCAGCTTCTCCGGCCTGCTGGTCCCGGGCACGCTGGCCCTGGTGACCGCCTTTGTCTCGTTCGTCACGCTGATTCTGATCCCGATCCCGATGGTGCGCGAGCTGGCGATCACGGCGGCGATCGGCGTGGCCTACAAGATCGTCACCAATCTGGTGATGCTGCCGGTGGCCGCCTCGTTCTTCCATTTCGACAAGGCCTTCGCCGACAAGGCGATGCTCGAGCGCGAGCGCCGCGCGCGCTGGCTCAGGCAACTGTCGCGCGTTTCGGAGCCCGGCAACGCGGTGTTCATCGTGTTTGTTACGGCTGTCGTGCTGGCGCTGGCGGTCTGGCAGAGCCGCGACCGGGTGGTCGGCACGCTGCAGGCCGGCGCGCCCGAGCTGCGCGCCGACAGCCGCTACAACCGCGATGCGGTCGACATCGCCAGCAACTACGACGCCGGCCTGGACTGGCTGACGGTGGTCGTGGAACTGGCACCCAAGCCGGACAACTGCTCGCGCGTTGCCCTGGCGCCCTACGAGGAGGACCTGGTCTGGACGCTGCAGAACGCCCCGGGCGTGGTGGGAGTTGCCTCGTTCACCACGATGACACGTACCTACAGCGAGGGCTACAACGAGAACAATCCGAAGATGAGCGTGGTGCCGATCGACCCGGTCAACTACGCCGGACTGACGATCGAGATCAACCGGGTGCGCGGCTTCATCAGCAACGACTGCAACATGACGGCGGTGCACGCCTACCTGACCGACCACAAGGCCACGACCATCCAGAAGGTGATCGACGTCGTCAAGCAGTTCCGCGCCGAACAGAAGCTCGATGGCGTGACGGTGCGGCTCGCCTCGGGCAACGCCGGCGTGCTGGCCGCCATCAACGAGGAGGTCTCGCGCAGCGAGCTGCCGATGCTGCTGTGGGTGTACGCGGCCATCGCGATCCTGGTGCTGATCGCCTACCGCGATCTGCGGGCGGTCATTGCCTGCTGCCTGCCGCTGACGGTCGCCACCTTCATCGGCTACTGGTTCATGAAGGAGCTGGAGATCGGCCTCACCGTGGCCACATTGCCGGTGATGGTGCTGGCGGTCGGGATCGGCGTGGACTACGCCTTTTACATCTACAACAGGCTGCAGTCGCACCTGGCGCAGGGCGAGCCGATCGTGGCGGCGCTCGAACGCTCGATCATGGAGGTCGGGGTGGCCACCATCTTCACCGCGATCACGCTGGCGGTGGGCGTGGTGACCTGGTCCTTCTCGGCCCTGAAGTTCCAGGCCGACATGGGCAAGCTGCTGGCGTTCATGTTCATCATCAACCTCGTGATGGCGATGACCGCGCTGCCGGCCCTTGCCGTCGTGCTGGAGCGGCTCTTCCCGAGGCGCAAGCCCGTGCACATCCCGGGCGTGCTGCAGCACTGAGGACCACCCGGACCGGCCGTTTCGATCCTCCTTGAGCCGAGCATGAACCCGAGATTCGACCTGGATTGGCGATGAAAGCAACGCTCTGTCGATCGATGAAGTATCTGCCTGTGATGCTGTGGCTCATGGCCCTGGTCGGGCCGACCCTGGCCCAGCAGACAGTAGCCGGGGGAGTCGCTGGCGACGCGACCCAGCTGATGAAGGAACTGCAGCACCTTCCGGCGTTGCACCTGGCCCACCCGACGCACGCCCAGATCCTGGCGGCGGCCCGCGCCGGGGCCCGGGTGGTCGCCGTCGGCGACCACGGGACGGTGCTGCTGTCGGACGACCAGGGCAAGTCGTGGCGCCAGGCGCGCGAGGTGCCGACGCGGGTGATGCTGACCTCGGTGAGTTTCGCCGGCGACAAGCTGGGCTGGGCGGTTGGCCACTGGGGCTTGATCCTGCATACCGCGGATGGCGGCGAAACCTGGAAGCTGCAACGCTCCGACACCACCGTCGACCAGCCGCTGTTCTCGGTGTATTTCTCGGACGCCTCGAACGGGATCGCCGTCGGCCTGTGGTCGCTTGTGGTGCGCACAACCGACGGGGGTGCCAGCTGGACCCAGGTCAAGATGCCTGCGCTGAACGCAAAGGAAACGGCCGGGCCGAATCTGTACGAGATCTTCCCTGGCCGAGGCGCCATCCTGTACGTTGCGGCCGAGCAGGGCCTGGTCTACCGGTCGCCCGATAGCGGCACGACCTGGACTCTGATCAAGACGGGCAACCGCGGCTCCTTCTGGGCCGGGCTGAAGCTGCCCGACGACTCCGTACTGGTGGCCGGCCTGAACGGCAAGATCTGGCGCAGTAGCGACGAGGGCAAGACCTGGAACGAACTGAACAGCGGCGTCACCGCCTCGATCACGGACCTGGCTCTGGGGTCCGACGGCAGCGTGACTGGTGTCGGGCTGGAGGGCGCCGTGGTGAACAGCAAGGACGGCACGATCTTCACCGCCAGCCCGCGGACCGACCGCGCCCCGCTGACGGCGGTGTTGCTGGACGGCAAGGCCGCCCCGCTGCTTTTTTCCAAGGATGGCGTGGTCGGTGCCAACTGATGACGTAGGATGATTGCTCCGGCCCGGCGCGCAGCGCGACCGGGCGCCCGCGTGCACCGCTTGGCCCGCCAGGCGGTCGAAATCCACCTGCAGGAGAGCGAACATGACCGCGACCCACACCACCGACCGCTCCTCGTCCCGCTACTGGCACGAGCGTGCCGCTCACGTCAAGCCGGAGACCGGGTTGTTCATCGACGGCCGATTCGTGAACTCGGCCTCCGGGGCGCGCTTCCAGACGCTGAACCCGGCCACGCGCCAGGTGCTGGCCGAGGTCTCGCAGGGCGCTGCCAAGGATGTGGACCTGGCGGTAGCGGCGGCCAGGAAGGCCTTCCGCAGCGGCAGGTGGTCGCGCATCGCCCCGCGTGCGCGCATGGACGTCCTGTTCAAGGTGGCCCGATTGCTCGAGCAGCATGCGGACGACCTGGCGCTGCTCGACTGCCTGGACATGGGCAAGCCGATCTCGGAGCTCGTCAACATCGACCTTCCGGGCAGCGTGATGACCTGGCAGTATTTTGCCGAGACGATCGACAAGATCGAGGGCGCCGTCACCAGCACCGATCCGTCGGCGCTGCACCTGATCACGCGCGAACCCCTGGGCGTGGTCGGCTGCGTGGTCCCCTGGAACTACCCCTTGATGATGGCGTCGTGGAAGAGCGCGCCGGCGCTCGCGGCCGGCAACTCGGTCGTGCTCAAGCCCGCCGAGCAGTCGCCGCTGAGCGCCCTGCTGCTGGCGAAGCTGCTGGCCGAGGCCGGCGTTCCGGACGGCGTGTTCAACGTGGTCAACGGCTACGGCGAAGACACCGGCCGCGCGCTCGGGCTGCACATGGACGTGAACAAGATCGCGTTCACCGGATCGACCGAGGTGGGCAAGCTGATGATGGTCTACGCCGGGCAGTCGAACATGAAGCGGGTCAGCACCGAGTGCGGCGGCAAAACCCCGCAGATCATCCTGCGCGATGTGGGCGATCTGGACGTGGCAGTGCGCTACGCGGTCAACGGCATCTACGGCAACCAGGGCGAGGTCTGCAATGCGGGCTCCCGGCTCCTGGTGCAGGAGGCGCTGGCGGACACCTTCATCGAACGCTTCAAGCAGCAGGCGGCCGCATCGTTCCAGCCGGGCGATCCGCTCGACCCGGCGACCACCCTGGGGCCCCTGGTGACGCAGGAGCAGCAAAAGCGCGTGCTCGGCTACATCGAGGCGGGCAAGGCCGATGGCGCCAAGCTGGCAATGGGCGGCACGATTCCGACCGGGTTTCAGCAGGGCAACTACGTCTCGCCGACGCTGTTCACCGGCGTGAAGTCCTCGATGAAGATCGCGCAGGAGGAGATCTTCGGGCCGGTGGCGGCGGTGATCCCGTTCAAGGACGTGGCCGATGCGACCCGCATCGCCAACGATTCGATCTATGGACTGGCCGCCAGCATCTGGACCTCGGATCTGACGACCGCGCACCGGCTGGCGCGCGACGTCGAGGCGGGCGTGGTCTGGGTCAACTGCTTCGACCATGGCGACATGACGCAGCCGTTCGGCGGCTACAAACAGTCGGGCCAGGGGCGCGACAAGTGCTTCGAAACGGTGCTGGCGCACATGCAGACCAAGTCCATCTGGATCAACCTGGGTTGATTGGCGCGTGAGCGAAACCGCCGGAACCGCGGAGCAGGACGCCCGGGAGCTCAAGGCGCTCGGCTACACCTCCCACTTCGACCGCACGATGTCGATCTGGGAGAACTTCTCCCTGGGCTTCACCTACCTGTCCCCGGTGGTCGGCGTCTACACGCTGTTCTCGATCTCCTTCTCCACCGGCGGGCCGCCGATCGTCTGGTCCTACCTGCTGATCGGCCTGGCCCAGCTGCTGGTGGCCCTGGTCTTCGGCGAGGTCGTGTCGCAGTTCCCGATCTCCGGCGGGCTGTACCCCTGGGCGCGCAGACTGGTCGGCAAGCGCTGGGCCTGGATGGCCGGCTGGGTCTACGCCTGGGCCCTGTGGGTCACGGTCGCTGCGGTGGCGACCGGCGGGGCGCCATTCTTCGCCCAGCTGATCGGTGTCGACATCAGCCCGGCCGTCACGACCGCGATCGCGGTGGCGATGATCGCGGTGGCGCTGGTGCTGAACCTGAGCGGCACGAGGCTTTTGTCGCGGGTCGCGATGTTCGGCTTCGTCTGCGAGCTGATCGGGGCCGTTGCCGTGGGGGCGTACCTGCTGCTGTTCGCGCGCCACCAGGACTGGTCGGCGCTGTTCGATACGCGGCGCGTCGTCCCGCACGGCTCGTACTGGCCGTTCTTCCTGGCCGCGGCGCTGGCCCCGATGTTCTGCTACTACGGCTTCGAGGCCTGCGGCGACGTGGCCGAGGAGACGCCCAATGCCAGCCGTGCCATCCCGAAGGCGATGCGGATGACGATCTACGTCGGCGGCTTTGCCGCCATCCTGGTATGCCTCGCGCTGGTGATGTCGGTGCCCGACGTCGGCGCCGTGCTCAAGGGTGACGACAAGGACCCGGTGGCCACGACGCTGCGCGCAGCGCTCGGCGAGGGGGGCTTTCGCGCGGTGATCGCGGTGGTGCTGGTGTCCTTCGGCTCCTGCATCCTCAGCATGCAGGCGGCGGCGAGCCGGCTGCTGTTCTCCTATGCACGCGATGACATGATTGTCGGCAGCCGCTGGCTGAACCGCCTGTCGCCGCGCTCCCACGTGCCGACCGCTTCTCTGGTGCTGGCCGGGGTGATCCCGGCGTCGATCGCGGTGTCAGGGCTGTGGCTGCCCAACGCGGTGGCCACGATCATCAATTTCGCGGCGATCGGCATCTACGTGGCGTTCATCATGATCGTGCTGGGCGCGCTGATCGCGCGCCTGCGCGGATGGAAGCCGGCCGGCCCGTTTTCGCTGGGCAGGCTCGGATGGGCGGTGAACATCGCCGCGCTGACCTACCAGGTGCTGGCGATCATCGACATGGTGTGGCCGCGCAGTCCTCAGGACCCCTGGTGGAGCAACTATTCGATGTTGTTCACGACCGCCGTCGTGCTCGGCCTGGGTCTCGTGTACATGATGGTCGGGAGGCCCTATGACCGGGGTAACGCGCCGGCCGGCGACGCACCGAGTCTGCACCTGAACATGGAGGGGGTCCGATGAAGACCATGAAGCATTGCGCGCTCGCAGCGATGGCCGCTGCTGCACTGCTGTCGCTTTCGGCCACGTCGGTCCAGGCCGGCGAACGCCTGACCGTGGTCGAGCGTCCCACCGACGAGACCACCGTGGACCTGGGCGCCAAGGGCGACTCGATCGGCGATCTGCTGGTCTTCGCCAATCCGGTGTTCGACGCCGCCAACAAGGTTCAGGTCGGAACCGACCAGGGCTACTGCGTGCGCACCGTGGTCGGCAAGAGCTGGGAGTGCTTCTGGACCCTGATCCTGAAGCAGGGCCTGATCACGGTCGAGGGTCCGTTCTACGACACCGGCGACTCGACGTTCGTCGTGACCGGCGGCAGCGGCAAGTACTTCGGCGCCAAGGGCAGCATGAAGCTGCATTGGCGCGACGCCAAGGGTTCGGCCTACGACTTCGTCTATGACCTGCAATAGCGGCCACCCCGGCCCGATAACTCTTTGGTGGTAACCACTCGTGAGCATTGTTCGAGCGGTGAACGCATCTTGATAATCGCGCTGGATCCGAGAGGGGCAGTCCGTTGAGCGGCGTGCAAACGAATCCGGCAGCGCCCGGCGTTGCCAGCGAAAAGGCGTCGGCCGGCCTGGAGCGGGGCATCGACTGGACCGGCGCCTTCTGGGTCGCCAGCGGCGTTCCCCCGCTGGTTCTTTTCTCGATCGGCGCAGTGGCCGCCACCGTCGGCAAGCCGACCTGGATCGTGTTCGCCGCGTCGATCGCGATGGGCTTTATCCAGTCGTTCACCTATGCGGAAATCGCCGGTCTTTTTCCGCACAAGTCGGGCGGGACCTCCGTCTACGGGGCGATCGCCTGGGTGCGGTACAGCAAGATCGTTGCGCCGCTGTCGGTCTGGTGCAACTGCTTTGCCTGGTCGCCGGTGCTGGCGATCGGCTCCGGGCTGGCGGCCGGCTACATACTGACCGGGCTGTTCGCGCCGGACGCTGCGATCAATACCTGGCAGTGGACGCTGCTGGACCTGGGCGCGGTCAAGTCCGGCCTGACCTTCCGGATCAATGCGACCGCGATACTGGGCGCCGTGCTGCTGATCGCGGTCAAGCTGATCCAGGACGGCGGCATCCTGCGCTCGGCCAACACGACCAAGGTCATCAGCATCTCGGCGATGATCCCCTTGCTGCTGATCGGCGTCGTGCCCCTGATCACCGGCGACGTGGTCAAGGCCAACTTCCTGCCGCTGGTGCCGATCGCGCACGACGCGCACGGCAACCTGGTCGAGGGCTCCTGGAATCTGGCGGGCTGGACCGTGATCGCCGGCGGCATGTTCCTGGCGGGCTGGTCGACCTACGGTTTCGAGACCGCGGTGTGCTACACGGGCGAGTTCAAGAATCCGAAGGTCGATACCTTCAAAGCCATTTTCTATTCGGGATTGCTGTGCATCGCCGCTTACACGCTGGTGCCGTTCGCCTTCCAGGGTTACCTCGGACTGGGCGAACTGGTCAAGCCGGCCGAGCTCGATGCCGCCGGCAACGTGGTGACCCCTGCGATCTACAGCGGCATGCTGGCGCCCGACATCTACAGCGGCGCCGGGGTCGCGGCCGTGATGGCGAAAATGGTGCACGGCGGGCGGATCGTGGGAGCCATCGTGGTCGTGATGATGATCCTGGCGATCGTGCTGTCGATCATGACCTCGCTGGCGGGGACTTCGCGCACGCTGTACCAGGCCTCGCTGGACGGCTGGCTGCCGCGTTACCTGTCCAAGGTCAACGAGCACGGCGCTCCCACCAACGCGATGCTGACCAACCTGGGGTTCAACCTGGTGCTGCTGCTGATGTCGGACTACGTGTTCGTCCTGGGCGCCTCGAACATCGGCTACCTGATCTTCAACTTTCTGAACCTGAACGCCGGTTGGATCCACCGGATGGACCGCCCGGACCAGGAGCGGCCGTGGAAGGCGCCCACCGCGATCATCGCGGTGGGTACCGTGCTGTCGTTCGTGAACCTGGCCTTCGTGGGAATGGGTGCCGACGTGTACGGCGACGGCACGCTCAGGACGGGCCTGCTGTTCGCCACGCTGATCGTTCCGATTTTCTGCTATCGCCATTACCTGCAGGACAAGGGGCGGTTTCCGGACTCGATGCTGCAGGAAATGGAGCTGGGTGACGGCACGCGACTGACGCGCCGGGCCGGTTGGCTGCCCTATGCCGCCCTGGTCCTGGGCGCCGTCGTCGTCTACGTGACGCACCGGCTGGCCGTGTACTGATTCCGCAGGAGAACCATCATGCCGTTGACCTGGCGACATACGGTCCTGGAGGACCGCCACCGTGCCCTCGGCTCCAAGCTCGAGGATTGGAACGGGATGGGCGTCGCCTGGACTTATTCGCACGACATCAACCAGGATCACATCGCGATCCGCACCAAGGCGGCGCTGATGGACGTATCGGGCCTGAAGAAGATGTATGTGGTGGGCCCGCATGCGTCGGCCGTGCTGCATTACGCCACGACCCGCGATGTCACCAAGATCTACCCGGGCAAGTCCGCCTACTCCAGCATGCTGAACGAGAGCGGCCATTTCATCGACGACTGCGTGCTGTTCCGGATGGGGCCCAACGCCTGGATGTTCGTGCACGGCAGCGGCGCCGGTCACGAAACGCTGACCAATCTGGTGGTCGGACGCAACGCCGCGCTGATCGTCGACGACGACCTGCACGACCTGTCGCTGCAGGGTCCGATCGCGGTGGATTTCCTGGCGAAGCACGTTCCCGGCATCCGCGACCTGAAGTACTTCCACCACATGCCCGCCACGCTGTTCGGCCGGCCGGTCACGATCTCGCGCACCGGGTACACCGGCGAGCGCGGCTACGAGATCTTCTGCAAGGGCGAAGATGCGGGCCTGATCTGGGACACGATCCTGTCGGAGGGCAAGCCCATGGGGATCGTGCCGGCCTGCTTCACGACGCTCGACTGGGTGCGGGTCGAAAGCTACTTGCTGTTCTTCCCCTACGACATGTCGCAGACCTACCCGTTCGACCAGGATCCCCCGGGCGACTCGCTCTGGGAGCTGGGGCTGGACTTCACGGTCAGCCCGGGCAAGACCGATTTCCGCGGCGCCGACCAGCACTACCGGCTCAAGGGCAAGGAACGCTTCCGGATCTTCGGCGTGCTGATGGAGGGCGGCAACGCGGCCGACGCGGGTGACCCGGTCTACGCGGGCGGCCGCAAGGTCGGTGTGATCACGTGCGCGATGGTGTCGCCGCTGACCGGAAAGTCGATGGCGATTGCGCGCCTGGAACCCTCAGCCGCGGTCCACGGGGCCAAGCTCGAGATCCGGGGCAGGAAATTGAAGGCGGGCGCCAGCGCGCATACGCTGCCATTCGACGACCCCGACAAGAAAAAACGCACTGCGGTGGGCTGACAGAGCCTCAGCGCGTCTTTCCGACGATCTGGGCCGGCGCCCAGTTCATTCCGACCGCGCCGCGCGCGAGCTCGACGTAGTGCTGCGTGCACTCCCGCTTGCTCGCGCGGTCGGCCTCGGTGAGGGGCCGGATGACCTTGCCGGGCGAGCCGAGGAACAGAATGCCCGCCGGTACGTGCACCCGGCTGGCCACCAGCGTCTTGGCACCGACCACGACGTCGTCCTCGATCAGCGCGTCGTCCATGACCACGGCGCCCATGCCGATCAGCACGTTGCGACCGATGACGCATCCGTGCAGCATCGCGCCGTGCCCGATCTGTCCGTCTTCCTCGATCCGCAGCGATCCTTCCGGCCCGGTGTGCAGCACGCAGTTGTCCTGGACGCTGGTGCGCGGGCCGACGATGATGCGGCCCTGGTCGGCCCGAAGGGTTGCGTTCGGCCCGATCCAGCAATCCGGCCCGATGTGCACGTCGCCGATCAACACGGCGGTCGGATGCACCGCGGCCGCCATGTCGATCACGGGTACGCAGCCGTTGGCCGAGTACGTGCGCAGGTACAGCGCGCGCGAGCGTGCCTCTTCCAGCAGGGTGCGCGCGACTGCGGGCGCGTCGCCCAGCTGCGGTCGGTCCAGTAATTGGGCCAGTGCCATGACTTACGCCATCGCGCGGAACAGCAGGTGGCCGCCGTTGGCGCACAGGAAGATCCCGAAACCGGTCGACAGCGTGCGCGCCGAAAGCTTGTGCGCCAGTGCCACGCCGGCACGAACGGTCAGAAAGGCTCCGGCCACCAGCGCGGCCAGCGCCGGCATATCGACGAAGCCCACGGTGAAGTCGCCGACGTGCGCGTGGCGGCCGGCCCAGGCGTAGCCCAGGGCTCCCGCAATACTGACCGGCAGACCGAGGGCGGCGGACGTTCCGACCGCCTGCTTCGGTTCCATGCCCGTGGCCTTGAAGTACGGCGTGAACAGCGTGCTGCCGCCGATTCCGGCCAGCGCCGCAATGCCGCCGAAGGCGACGCTGAACACATCGAGTGCGGCGCGATGGCGCGCCAGCACCTGCACCACGGACAGCTTGGAGACGTCGGACATCATCAGTGCGGCCGCCACCAGCTGGAATGCGCCGACGAACAGCAGCAGCGAGCGTCCGGATACGCCGGATGCGCAGGCGCTGCCGGCCAGGGCCCCCAGCACGACCCAAGGCGCGGCGCGCCGGAAGGCCGTGGCCGAGGCGCTGCCGCGGCGGTAATGCGCATAGGCGCTCTGCATGGCCGATACGGCGATCGCCGCCATCGATGTGCCCAGCGCCAGCGCGACCACGTACTGTGATGGCACCTCGGCGGCGCTGAATGCGTAGACCAGCATCGGCACCATCACCAGGCCGCCGCCCACGCCGAACAGACCCGCCAGGAAGCCTGCCGCCACTCCGCTGGCGGCAAGCATCGCGAAAATGACATGGCTGGTCATCGCAGCTCGGCGCGGCCGCGCATGCAGAGGGCAGCCTCGATGGCCCGGCTGCCGCCCCCGGCCGCATCGCTCGAAAAGCGGCTGCTGTCCGCCGAGTCGGCCGTTACCAGTCCCTGGGCCAGCGCTGCACGCGCCAGCCGCAGCTGGGCCGCCTCGGTCAGGTTGACGAGCCAGCCGAGCGGATCGAACCGGGCCGACGGTGCGTCGGATGGGTGTAGGGCTGACCCTGACAGATTGGCGTGAGCCTGGAGTACCTCCACGGTACTTGCCGTCTGGACGATGGTCATGTTCAACCCCTGCGAAGCATGAATCCGGTACGGATTGTGTAGAGCGCGTCGCGCAGGTGATTGCGTGAAAACGGGTGGAAAAGGGGATGCCTGAAACAGGTGAGGCCCTCAATTGATCTTCGACCCCAATTAAAAAACAGAGGAAATTCAACCGAAGGCGGTCAAGTGCCACCGCCTGGTGGTGAGTGCCTGGTGACGGGAATGCGTCAGCGCAGCCGCTTGAAGGCGTTCCTGCGTGGCATCCGTCGCGCGCCCCTACAGTCGCGACCCGGGTTCGCGGCCCGTGTCCGCAGGCTCGCCGGCCCGCAGGATCGCTCGTCCCAGCTCGCCCGTCTGTCGCGAAGGCGTCAGTCCGTACTCGCGCCGCAGAACCTCCTTGCAACGGTCCCACACGTCCACCGCGGCGGCGCGGTCCCCGCGCAGGCAGTACCACTTCATCAGCTGCCGATAGCCGGTCTCGGCGACCGGGTCGGCAGCGATCGCCTGCTCGGCGCGCTGCACGGCTTCATCGAAGCGGCCGCTGTCCATCAACCGCTGCGCCTGGGCCAGCAGCCGCTCGCGATCCTGCGCCCGGGCCGAACAGCGGTGACGGCTCAACCACTGGTCGAACTCGGAGCAGTCGTCGTAGTGCAGCGCCGCCAGCAACTCGCCCGCGTTCTGCAGATCGAGCGTGACGCCGTCGGCGAGCCGCAGCCCGCAGCCGTCGTCGACGACGGCCTCGCCGACCGCTCTGCGCAGGCGGGCCAGCCGCTGCCGCAAATTGGCGCGCGCCCGCTCCTCGTTGCCTTCCGGCCAGAGCAGTCCCGCCAGTCGGGAGCGTGAGCTCACGCCCTCGAGCGCGAGATAGGCCAGCAGGCCAGCCTCCTTGCGTTCCAGACCGACCCGCCGGCCGTCGGCCAGCTGAGCTGTCACCCGGCCTTTCAAGAAGAGTCGGACCGCTTGCCTGGCCACGCGTCGATCGCCGATAGCTGCCATACCGGTACAGACGGGAAAACCGCGCCTTGCCAACCCGCCGCGTCACGCTAGCCGCCCGGCCGGTGACGCTGCGGTCACGCCGCCTCCTCTACCGTGGGACCCTGTTCAAACCATTCCACGCAGGAGCCTCGAATGAACCCAGTCCTTGGTGTCGTCACGCCGCAGCGCCGCTCCCGCGGCGCGGCCTGGTCGGTCCTGCTGGCGGCTGCCGCCTCGGGCGCGTTGACCGCGATCCTGGTCCAACTGACGGCCGCACAGGCGCTCTCCGATGAGAGCGTCAGCGCCGCCCCGGCGAGCTCGCTCGATGAGTCGGCGCCATCCGGTGCCCGGGTGGGCGAGGCCGCGCGCTACTGGTCGCAAGTCGGCCAGGCGCTGCGCTGAACACGGCACGCTATACTCACGCTCAAGCTTCGAGGAGCGTTGCGACGGCCGCCTGACGCGCGGCCGCCAGGCTCGAGGCGGCCACAACGCCGGCAATCCCCGGTCGGCGTTTCGGTCTGTTTCAACGGCGCTCGCGAACCCTTTCCCGAAAGGAGGGCGCGAGATGAGCGCCGTACATCACACTTCCCGATCCCCGGTTCGAATCGACAACACCCAGGATTTCGCGGTAGCCGACCTCGCGCTGGCCGATTGGGGCCGCAAGGAAATCCGCATCGCCGAGACCGAGATGCCCGGTCTGATGGCGATCCGCGAGGAATACTCTGCGCAGCAGCCGCTGCGCGGAGCGCGCATCACCGGAAGCCTGCACATGACGATCCAGACCGCCGTGCTGATCGAGACGCTGCGGGCGCTGGGGGCGGAGGTGCGGTGGGCCTCCTGCAACATCTTCTCGACCCAGGACCACGCGGCGGCCGCAATCGCGGCCGGCGGGGTCGCGGTGTTCGCGCGCAAGGGCGAAACGCTGAAGGAGTACTGGGACTACACGCACCGGATCTTCGAGTGGCCCGACGGCGGCTTCACCAACATGATCCTGGACGACGGCGGCGACGCCACGCTGCTGCTGCACTTGGGCGCGCAGGCCGAGACCGATCCGGCCTGCGTGAAACACCCGGCCAGCGAGGAGGAGACTGCGCTGTTCGCCGCGATCCGCCACCGGCTGTCGACCGATCCGACCTGGTATTCGACGCGGCTGGCCGCGATCAAGGGCGTGACCGAGGAAACGACCACCGGCGTGAAGCGGCTGTACGAGATGGCCCGGGAGGGCCGCCTGAAGTTTCCTGCCATCAACGTGAACGATTCGGTCACGAAGAGCAAGTTCGACAATCTGTACGGCTGCCGCGAATCGCTGGTCGATGGCATCAAGCGCGCGACCGACGTGATGATCGCCGGCAAAATCGCCGTGGTGTGCGGTTACGGCGACGTGGGCAAAGGCTGCGCGCAGGCGTTGCACGCGTTGCGGGCCCAGGTCTGGATCACCGAGATCGATCCGATCTGTGCGTTGCAGGCGGCGATGGAAGGCTACCGGGTCGTCACGATGGAAGAGGCGGCTGGCGTGGCCGACATCTTCGTCACGGCCACCGGCAACTTTCACGTGATCACCCACGAGCACATGGTTCGGATGAAGAACCAGGCGATCGTGTGCAACATCGGCCACTTCGACAACGAGATCGACGTGGCGAGTCTGCGCTCGTATGCCTGGGAGAACATCAAGCCGCAGGTCGACCACGTCATTTTCCCGGACGGCAGGCGGATCATCCTGCTGGCCGAGGGGCGGCTGGTGAACCTCGGCTGCGCCACCGGCCACCCCAGCTACGTGATGAGCTCGTCGTTCGCCAACCAGGTGATCGCGCAAATCGAGCTATACGGCAACACCCGGCAGTACCCGCTGGGCGTGCACGTGCTGCCCAAGCGCCTGGACGAGAAGGTGGCCCGGTTGCAGCTGCACCGGCTGCAGGTGCGCCTGACCGAGCTCACCGACGCGCAGGCGCGCTACATCGGGGTCGACCGGTCGGGGCCCTACAAGCCGGAGCACTACCGATATTGAGGCCGGCCCGAGCCGCGCCATGCAGCTGCTGCTGCACTGGGTCCTGAACGCGCTGGCACTGCTGGTCGTGGCGCAGGTGGTGCCGGGCGTTGCGCTGCGCCACCCGGTGGATGCGCTGGTGGCCGCGGTACTGCTCGGCCTGGCCAATGCGGTGGTCAGGCCAGTGCTGGTGCTGCTGACGCTGCCCGTGACGATCCTGACGCTGGGCCTGTTCCTGCTCGTGATCAACGGGCTGCTGTTCTGGGGGGTGTCGGCGCTGATGAAGGGATTCGAGGTGCATGGACTGTGGGCGGGCGTGCTGGGCGCGCTCGTCTACAGCCTGCTCACCGGCCTGCTGTGGCGCATCGTCCAGCGTCCGCAATAACGAACCAGCCGGGACTTCGCGACCGGTCGAATGTGATGACATCTGTGGAACGGATCTTCAGCTTCGAATTTTTCCCGCCCAAGTCGGACGAGGCGGCCCACAAGCTGCGCGCGGCGCGTGCGCGTCTCGCCACGGTGGGGCCGGACTTCTTCTCGGTCACGTACGGCGCCGGCGGCTCCACCCGCGAAGGAACCGTCAACACGGTGCTGGAGATTCATCGGGAAGGCCTGCCGATTGCGCCTCACATCTCCTGCATCGGCAGCAACGAGGCCTCGGTGCGCCAGCTGCTGCAAACGTACCGCGACGTCGGCATCCGGCGGCTGGTGGCCTTGCGCGGCGATCTGCCCTCGGGGATGGCCGCCGGCTCGAGCCGGTTCCGCTACGCGAGCGACCTGGTCGAGTTCGTGCGGGCCGAAACCGGCCGCTGGTTCCATATCGAGGTCGCGGCCTACCCCGAAGTGCACCCGCAGGCCCGCACCGCCGCCGACGATCTTGCCAACTTCGTGCGCAAGATGCACGCCGGTGCCGACGCGGCCATCACGCAGTACTTCTTCAACGCCGACGCCTATCCGCGCTTCGTGCAGGAGGCGCGCCGCGCCGGCGTGCAGGCGCCGATCGTGCCCGGCGTGATGCCGATCACGAATTTCCTGCAGCTCGCGCGCTTCTCCGATGCCTGCGGGGCCGAGATTCCGCGCTGGATGCGCCGTCGCCTGGAGGATTTCGGCGACGACCGCGAGTCGATCCGCGCCTTCGGGCTGGATGCGGTCACGGCCCTGTGTGAACGGCTGCTGGCGTTTGGCGCGCCCGGGCTGCACTTCTACACGATGAACATGGCCGAGCCGACGCTGGCGATCTGGTCGCGGCTGGGACTGCCCGGCGCGCCCGCCTAGTTCGCGCGGCGGGCGCCGCCTTTAACCCCGTTTGGCCTTTTGCTGCGTTTGATGGTCACTGAGGATTGCCCGTGACTGAATCAGCACACTGCAAGGATCCGGTGCATCGGAGTTTCGCCGCCGCGGCCGTCGTCATGGCACTGTGGCTCGGAGCAATCGCCTGCTGCGGGGTTCGCGCGGCCGAGTTGCGCGAGTCCGAAGTGCCGCAGCCGCTGCGCAGCTGGGTGCCGTGGGTGCTGCAGGACCACGAGGCGTTGGCCTGCGCGCAGGCCTACAACGACGGCGACCGGCACGAGTGCGTCTGGCCCACGCGCCTTGCGCTGACGGTCGGATCGCAGGGGGGTCGCTTTTCGCTCCAGGTCGAGATATTCGCGGGCGATGCGCTGATCGCATTGCCGGGGCAGCACGAGGCGTGGCCGCGCGATGTGCGCGCCAACGGAGCAGCGGTGCCGATCACCGAAAGCGGTGGCCGCCCCGCGGTGCGCCTGCCGGCCGGGCGCTACCTGATCGAGGGTGCCTTCGCCTGGCGCGAACTGCCGCAAGGCATTGCGGTGGCGCCCGACACGGGGCTGGTCGATGCGCGCCGCGACGGCAAGCCGCTCGGCTGGCCGGATGCAAGCGGACAGCTCTGGCTGCGGCAGGCGGCGGGCGCCGCGGCCGAGGCCGACACGCTCGCGGTACGCGTGTACCGCCGCATCGACGACGAGATCCCGGTCCGCCTGAGCACGCGGCTGGAGCTGGCCGCGAGCGGCAGGCCGCGCGAGGTTCGACTGCCCGCCGCGCTGCTGCCCGACTTTGTCGTGCTCGCGATCGCAAGTCCCCTGCCGGCCAGACTGCAGCCCGACGGCACGCTGCGCGTCCAGCTGCGCGCCGGCACGTGGAGCATCGATGTCGCGGGCCGTTCGCGCAGGCCCGTCGCGGCGCTGGCCGCGCCGGCCGGCGACGGCGAAGTCTGGTCGTTTTCTGCGCACAACGACCTTCGCATTGTCACGGTCGATAGCGCAGGCGGGGCGATCGGCCTGGACCCGCGGCAGGCCGGGGTGCCGGGGGACTGGCAGAGCCTGCCAGCCTTCCGGATGCCACGGGGCTCATCGCTGAAGTTCATCGAGCGGCGCCGCGGCGATCCGGAGCCGGCAGCCGACAAGCTGTCGCTGGACCGCACGCTCTGGCTCGACTTCGACGGCGGCGGTTTCACGGCCCGCGATTCGATCCGCGGCACCATTTCGCGCTCGTGGCGGCTGGACGCGGTGCCGGGCCTGGCGGTCGGGCGCGTGGCC